>Ga0118677_10000178_pt1 | contig 131650 bp, 85 predicted proteins | sample AliMusrvi5mmetaG_FD_86154 | JGI IMG/M metagenome (GOLD analysis project Ga0118677, IMG submission 86154) | reverse complement strand
AATCTCTGATTTTTTTCACTTTCGGCGAACTCCTAAGCATGATACACTAATATAGAATTCGCCAAACAAGAACCAAATTCCTTAAAATCTATATGAATTAGAAGACTTCTGGGACAGCCTCTCCACGGCCTCCCGCTGCACCTGTATGGTTGTGCAGGCAAATCAGGTCATGTTAATCATGTGAGATTGTTGGTTTATGTCCTGTTTCTGACTCAGAACCACAGACAGTATTTAGAAATCTGATGTTTACTTGTCAGTGTTATTCATCAGGCTACTGATTAGGCCAGTAATACTGGTGAATACTATTTTTATATCATCATAGACACGTGAACAATCGTCGGAAATATCGTTGGCAACAACATAGTTTGCTCCGGCAGGATATGCTCTGCGAAAAGATATTATGTTTTGTGGATCGTAATCAGACGCTGTCCATTTGCACTCTATGGCTATAACGCTTGAACGTCTGTCTGATAACACAAAATCGATTTCATGCCCACGCTTGTCTCGCCAGTATCCAATTTTACGAGTTTGCAAGTTGGCATGAAGTTCATTTAATACTAAGTGTTCCCATAATATACCTAAGTCTTCTCTTCTGAGATCATACCATCCCCGATGGTAACAAACAAAACCAGTGTCGAATGCATAGACTTTGGGTGCAGCAACTATCTCAGTCGGACGATGCGTACTGAATGGCCGTATAACATGAGCAACAAATGTGGATTCCAGCACAGACAGATAATTTGTTATTGTCGCACGACTAACCTCACAAGGAGCAGTAAATCGAGTTGATTCAAATATTCCACCGCTCTGGGCAATCATTAACTCAGTAAATTTCTGAAAAGAATATTTACGCTCTAATCGGAATAATTCCTGTATATCTTTTGCCCAATATGCATCTATCCATTCCTGGTAATCTTGTTCAGGGGATTCCTCGGCAATAAAAAAAGGAGGTAATCCTCCGCATAACAACCTGTGACGGATATTTGGATTTCCAAAATCATCCAAATCCGCTACTGTCATAGGTGTGAGCCATATTTCACTTTTTCTCCCTGTCAGTGTATCAGCAAATTTGGATGATGCTCCAAGTGTTGATGAACCAGTTGCTAGAACAGATACATCAGGATAGTTGTCTGCGGCTATTTTTAGCAGTTCAGAAGGATTGCGGAGTCGATGTATTTCATCAAGTACAATTCTATGCCCCTTGTGGTCATTCAGAAATGCCTCCGGATCTTCGAGCATTCGACGAACACGAGGCAATTCACAGTCAAAATATTCAGTATCAGGGAGTGTTTTACACAGAATGGTCTTACCTGCACGACGGACTCCCGGAAGCCAGATCAATGATCTATGCAGCCAGGCTTTTTCAATTCTTTTTATCCATGAATGTCTAGTCTTCATATTATTAAAATACCATACATCGCTACCAAATGCAATGTTCGATAGCGTTTAGTAGCGCCAAATGCAAATACACTTTACATTTGGTATAATAACAGCTTGGAGAATATGTCCATTTTGATACCCATTCAGGAGGTCCGTCATGAAACGTTCTTTCCTTGTAATCCTATTACTTCTCTGTTGCCTTACGGCCAATGCCGATCTTATGCGGAAGCAGTTCGTCAATCCGCCTGCGTCTGCGCGGCCATGGGTGTATTGGTTCTGGTTGAACGGAAATATTACTGAACAGGGCATCAAAGCGGACCTTCAGGCGATGGCTAAAGTCGGTATCGGCGGTGTGCTTATTATGGAGGTTGACCAGGGGGCTCCGGTTGGTCCGGTGGACTTTATGGGGACGCGCTGGCAGCAGTTGTTTAGTGTAATGCTAAAAGAAGCAGCCCGGCTGGGTATCGAGGTCAACATGAACAACGATGCAGGCTGGAATGGCAGCGGGGGACCCTGGGTTACTCCTGATAAGTCGATGAAAAAGGTTGTGTTCACCGAGACCACGGTGGAAGGTGGACCTATAATTGAATTGCAACTACCTCAGCCGGAGGCTGTGCATGGATTCTACCGAGACATAGCCTTGATGGCATTCCCAAAGCGTGGCAGCTACCGGGTGCCTAATACAGATGTAAAGGCAGCATATCTTCCCTACGGTCCTGATCCAGCTATTGGGACTGTGCCAAAGGACAGTATAATCAACCCAAACAGCATTATCTATCTGACTAACTCTATACCTTCAACCGGGAAGTATAGATGGAGCGCTCCAAAAGGTACCTGGACAGTGATGCGGTTTGGTTACACCTGCACAGGAGCAGTGAACGGACCAGCTCCGGCTTCAGGCACCGGTCTTGAGTGCGATAAACTGAGCACAGAAGGGGCCGATGCCAACTGGTACGGAATGATGGGCAAGCTTATAGCAAGCAACCGGCAGTATGTCGGTAAAAGCCTTGTTGCAACCCACGTGGACAGCTGGGAAGTAGGTTCGCAAAACTGGACAGAGAAGATGCCAGACCTGTTTCTGAACCACTCCGGTTATAACATACGACAATACCTTCCTGCTTTTGCCGGTTATGTGGTGGACAGCGGTGAAAAGACGGAGCGGTTCTACTGGGACCTGCGTTCGACTATCTCATACGGTGTAGTGAACAACTACGCTGCCCGCATACGCAAGTTGGCTAATCAAAGCGGACTTCGTTTCTCCATAGAAGCCTACGGCAGCCCATGTGAATATTTGCCGTATGGACAGATAGCTGATGAACCGATGGGTGAATTCTGGACGGGCGGCGGGGCTATAGAGACCTGTCGGGGTATGGCATCAGCCGGGCACATCTCTGGCAAGCGTATCATCGGAGCGGAGTCATTTACATCCGACAACAACGAGCGCTGGCTGCAGTATCCCGGGAGTATCAAGGCGCTGGGTGACCTTGCATTTTGCGAAGGGATCAATCGGTTTGTCTTTCACAGGTATGCAATGCAGCCCTGGACCAACCGTGCTCCGGGTATGACAATGGGGCCCTGGGGTCTGCACTATGAACGCACCGAGACATGGTGGCAGCAGAGCATTCCGTGGCACAAGTATCTAGCCAGGTGCCAGTCGATGCTACGGATGGGTCAGTATGTTGCGGATGTCTGCTATCTCTTGCCTGAGACACCTTTCATGGGTTTCCAGTCTCATCAGCTTGATGGTTACAACTACGACAGCGTCAGTCCCGAAATCGTCATCAAATCTATGACCATAAAGAATGGAAGGTTCGTATTGCCAGGTGGTATGAGTTATCGCCTAATGGTCCTGCCCGACACCGACCGCATGACCACTGCACTGCTTGGAAAGATACGTGATCTGGTTAAGAATGGCGGCGTTGTATTAGGCAACCTGCCAAAACAGACATTTGGACTGAGCTACTATCCATCTAGTACTACAAAGTTAAAGTCTATTGAAGCTGAGCTGGCATCAATTTCAACGAAATCAGGCACTGGCCGTGTTTTGCATAACATGACAGTGGAAGCAGCACTGAAGACGATTGGAGTTATGCCGGACTGTGTCAGAGTCAGTGGAATCCACCTGAACTGGATCCACCGGCGGATCAGCGATGGAGAGCTTTACTTTGTAGCCAATCCCGCGAAGCGTGCGGTAGAGGCATATGTGGCATTTCGAGTGAATGGTTTAACTCCCGAGTTGTGGCACCCTGAAAGTGGTTCAATAGAGCCTGCTCCAGTCTTTACTACAAACAACAAAGCCACTACGGTCCGCCTGACACTGATGCCTCAGGAGTCAGTCTTTGTTGTATTCCGAAAGCCCACCCAGCCTTCTCTGCAAATTGCTTCCCTTAAGCGTAACGGATCACTCATCTTTTCAATCGATAAACCAAAGACAAGTCCTCCGTCATCTCAGCTCCAGGTTATCTCTGCCCGGTACGGAGTATTGGCCGATCCCAAACGAACGGTCAATGCGACCGAAATTGTTAAATCGATCCTGGCTCGCGGTATAGAGCGTTTCAGAGTAGCTGACCTGGCAAAGGACTTTGATCCGGCAGTCTTTGTTGTAAAAACTGCAGAGATAAAAATGAGCCACAAAGGCAGGCAATATCTTGTGACCGGCACAGACCCGGAGACAATTGATCTCAGCGACGTCGATATCGTTCCGGTTGACGGTCCATCTATACAATCAATCGATGCCCACCGTGCACAGCTCACAGTATGGAGTGCCGGAAAATACGAGATCACAGCATCTGATAATCAGCATTTTATTAAGAATGTTACGGCTTTACCGGCTGAGAAGACATTCAAAGGCCCGTTCACCGTGCAGTTCCAGCTAGGCAAAGGCGCGCCGGAATCCATCCAAATGTCCAAGCTGCAGTCACTGAGTGAGAATAAGGACCCCGGCGTCAAATACTACTCCGGCAGTGCAAACTATCAGATGAAAATATCCATGAATCCAACTGATCTCACTGCAGGACGAAGCTGGATGCTCGATCTGGGTGATGTCAAAGTAATCGCCGAAATCACTGTTAACGGCAACAAGGTAACTACATTGTGGAAATACCCATACCGTTACGATGTCACAAACTGGTTACGACCGGGACTGAACAACATACAAGTATGTGTTACAAACCTCTGGCCGAACCGTCAAATAGGGGACGAATTCCTTCCCGAAGACAGCGAAAGACGCAGCGATGGCACCTTGGTGAAATGGCCCGATTGGGTCAACGGCGTCGCCCCAAGCCCGACCGGCAGAATCAGCTTCACCACTTGGCGTCTATGGACGAAAAATGATGAGTTGTTGCCATCAGGCCTGATCGGTCCTGTGGTGCTTCGTCCTGGTCAAAAAGTGCAAATAAGCATGGACAAGTAGACGTAAAGAACTGTTTGTTTTGAAATATATCGTAATATCGCGTCAAGTGCATGTTTGATGGGTATAATAATAATGTCAAGCAAAATGAGATGCGGCCTTTTGGTTTTAGCAGTCTCAGAAAGTATGAATATTTTGAAAACTAAGTATGCAAATGTAGTGATGGTTCTGATATTGTCAGCATTTTTGGCCATTACGATGATTCCAACATCCGCCTATGCCGGATCCGCTGGTAGAAAAAACACAGCAATAGGTCTGGGCGCAGTGGCTGCATATGAGCTGATCAAAGGCCACACAACTGCAGGATTAGTACTTGGTGCAGGCACAGTATACGCAGCACACAGATACAATCAGGTAAAGAGTCAGGAAAACAAAGCCAAAGCCTACAAAGCTGCTCACAAAAACACCCACAAAGCAGCTTACAGGACAGTAGGCCACAGGGTAAGCGTCATTCGCTACACACCCGCAGGCAGAAAATATACAGCATACAAAACTGTATACAAAAGACAAAGAGTCTAGATAAAAAAACACAGCCTCCGAATCTCTTCGGAGGCTGACACATTTTAATATATAGCAGCAAAGACTTCAGATACTAACCCTTCTAACCGCAGCCCCATTATCCCTCTGCACTGTTCGAGCATATTTGATTGATGGAATTCCAAACAGCATCGAATAGAATAAATGATCTTCCGGGATTCCAAGAATGGTTTTTATCTCTGGCAGCACGCTGATCATAGCCGACAAATACCCCCACCACACAGTCCCCAGTCCCGCGCTCTGGGCAAGGATTTCAAAATATGCCAATGTCAGCGCAATATCTTCTCTTGGACATGGTGCATTCTGATCAGCAGAGACAATCAACGCATGGTGAGCATTGCGGAACAGGTTTGCAGATAGAATATCGCGGGGCATGATTGCCATCTGGTGGAAACGCGGACTAAGCTTTTCCAACTTACCGGATTTATCCGCTTCCACGAATAAATCCATCACCTGGTCCTTAAACCGCTGCATGACATCCTTGTCATCTATCACATTAAAGGTCAGCTCCATCGCATTTACACCGGTTGGCGAATTTGCCAGGGCTGCAAATATCTCATTGAGCAAATCCGGGTCCACATTTTCATTCTTGTAGTGTCGTACGCTGCGGCGTCCACGGACAAGATTCACTACCTTGTCAAAACCGGGAAAACTATCGTCAGCCAGCGGTATGCTGTCAGATGCTGCTTTGCCAAATATTGAAACAGCTCCCGCAGGACAGACCGCCAGGCAGTGCTGACACTCCAGGCAATCCTCTTCCTTCTCTTTAGGAATAAATGGAACCCCATTCTCTTCTATGGATATTATCCGCGTCACACAATCACTAACGCACAACCCGCACTTAGTGCATAAATCCTGATCTACTTTAAATTGAAGCATAAAATTCCTCCGACAAATATAGAACTATTGTTGCTAATAGCGTGGTTTTGAAAAAATAAAACCGTTCACCCTGAGCCTGTCGAAGGGTGCGGATCACAAAAACTCCACAGCCCTCCGCAGCGCCGGTGATATCTCATCCGTGTTGATCTCAATCAGCTCTCTGGTCAACTCACACAAATCCTTCGAATAAGGTCTGACCGGATATGCCAGCATTGCCTGAGTAAGCAGTTTCGGGTCATCGGTTGCAATGGCATCTGCCAGCATCGTCTGGTGGGCCGATAGTCCACTGACCAGACCGCCTACCACATCCGGAATGGAATAGTGACCGGCAGGCGTAACACTCTTTCCTTTAACTACGATGGAATACTCCAGCAGGTTCCTATCTTTTACACCCTCCACAGCACCATAGTTAGGTCGGCTTGCAACGATCTTTGTCTCTTTTTCAGTGCCTACAGATTTGAGGATCTGAGTGAAGATGTCCTCATCCTCTCTTCGGAACCGCATGTCCTGCTCCCAGTGTGTCTCCCAGAAAGCATCGTCCAGGTCCTTATCCAGCAAGTCTTCGAAGCTCTTATTCTCCGCTGCGCGCGCTGTCTTGCCTTTCTCTACTTCCAGGTCAATATCTGCGGCAGACAGGATTGGTTTCTTCATATCCTCAGCTAATGCTTCATCGTAGAACATGTGCGAAAGACCATCCCCTTCAGTCGAGAAGATCAGGACTCCAAGCTGACGGTAGATGTCGGCAAGTCTCTGTATACCTGCGGTGATGCTTTGCCGCATCCTGTCGGTCCACCATGTGTTGAGCAGGGCAGGGGACCAGTCCGGCTGCGCCAGTCTGGCATCAAGCTGCTCGAAAAGATCGCCGCCCTTCCAGCGTCCATTGAGGATGAAGCTGATGTGGTTGATACCTGCAACATCAACATCCAGATCAGTCTCCTGCTGATCGAACCCGAAAATTCGGGATAGGTCCCACTGATGGTTCATGTATCCTTGACAGACACCCAGTGTCTGGATTTTTGTGTGATTGTTAGCTATCCCGCTCATAACCGGCACCGGATTGGCAAAATCCAGCAGCAGTGCATCCGGACAGACCCGCTCCATTCGCCTGGCTACATCCAGAATGATCGGTCCGCCCTTAACTGCCAACAGTGCGCCGTTTGGTGAAACATTGTCGGAGCTCATATAATTGTGGCGCTGGCTGGCGGAGTTACCAAGCCCGAATGTCCTTTGCGACCCGGACATCAGGATAATACCGACCACATCTGCGCCTTCCAACGCCTCATCCAGACTCGTCCCCCAGGTAATTTTACACCCACAGCGCCTGTATTCCGGGGTCTTCATTAGCATCTTCCCCATAACTCCGGACCTATGGGTGTCCAGGTCATAAAGATTGATCTCCCCACCATCAAAAACACCGGGCGCAGCCATCGCTCCACGCAATATGCCCATCAACCGATGCGCCCCGCCGCCGACAAAAGTTGCTTTCAATATATTACTCCCTCGAAAATAGAATATTTTCGTCCCTTCGTAGCGAGTCCGGCAGGTTTTCGCTGCAGGCGAAAATCGAGAGGACTCATGCTGCGATTCCTTATAATTAGTTTGCATTATGTCTGATATGGATTATGGCACGCTGTCAGAGTAACAGTTCAGGATGACGTTATACTCCACAAGTGTAAACTATTAGTTGTCAAACATATACGTGCGTAATTCAGAGAACCACTATATAATAATACAGGATTCTGAATGAACATAACGATCTGTGTATTTGAGGCGGTATGAGATACTCTCGATATATCCTTCTGTTCTTTATATTAGTGGCGCTTTCTGGGTGCTCCGGGCATCAGGGCAAAATGCCGGTGGAAATTACGTATTGGACGGGCTGGAGCGGGCATGAATTTGAGATTCAAAAGGGGCTTGTAGACCGTTTCAATGCCGGCCACAAGAACATCCACGTCAAGATCCTCTCAGTGTTTGGTTCATATCAGAAAGTTACTATTGCTTTTGCAGGTGGAGACACCCCGGATGTGCTCTCAGCAGTCTGGGCTGAACAGCTTGCCGGCTATGCAATGAGAGGTGCGCTGACACCACTGGATTCTTACCTGGCTGCATCAAAACGAAAACCGGATGAGTGGTCTCCTGGTATCTGGAATATGCTGCAGTACAAAGGCCACACGTATGGGATGGCTGCAACCACCAACGCTACATTCATCGCCTACAACAAGCAGATATTCAGGGAAGCAGGGATTACCAGGCTACCCCAGACAATTGCTGAGCTGGATGATGCAGCAGCTAAATGCACAAAGTACGATGCTAACCACCGCTTTATCCGGTACGGTTTTAGACCTTCGGGCCTGGCAAGTTGGGCTTATGTGTTCGGCGGTAAGTGGTATGATCAGAAGACGGGGAAGATCACGGCTAACGATCCGCACAACGTCCAGGCTCTGCAGTGGATGGCCTCATATGCGAAGAAGTATGACATCCGGAAGATGCAGGGGTTTGAATCCACATTTGGCAGCGCAGAGAGTGTCAGTGGTCCGTTCTTTGTCGGTAAAATTGGTATGTGGCAGTGTGGGGAGTGGGTGGAGCAGTTTACAAAGCGATATGCTAAGGACCTGGACTGGGGATATTTCCCGCTGCCATATCCCCCGGGTGGAAGACCGAAGTCAATGACTCTTGGTGGCAGCGTGTTTGTGATCCCATCCGACTGCAAGAATAAGAAAGAAGCATGGGAGTTCTTAAACTGGATATGCGGTCCAGAGGCTGTGAGTGACTTCTGCAAAGGTATCGGCAATGTTCCTCCACTGCGGGCTGTAGCCGGATCACCACGGTTTACAAAGAGCCCGCTCTTCGCATTTGCCGGGAACCTTGTTTCCAGCGAAAACGCGTTTGGTCCTCCCCAGATGCCGGTATGGCGGACCTATATGGACCAGATCGTCAGGGCAGAGGATTTTGCTGTACTCGGCGGACGGGACCCGAAGAAGATGCTGGATGACGTCCAAAAGATAATGGAACAAGAGATGACTGACGCAACGGAGGTCCTCTGATGGCTAAGCAAATCATCGATAAGAACCTGCAGCGTCCCAAGAAGTCAAAGGCTGCCCGGCGGAATTTGTTTAATGGACTGCTGTTCGCATCTCCCTGGATTCTTGGATTTATCGTATTTACGGTTTATGCTATATCAGCCTCGCTCTATTACAGCTTTTGCAGATATGATATTCTGACTCCTCCTCATTGGATTGGGATGAAGAACTACACCAGGCTGCTTACCGACGATGTTATTTTCATGCACTCGCTCTGGAACACAATGTACATGGTGATCTTCGGACTGCCGATTGGACTGGTCCTGAGCCTGGCGCTTTCACTATTGCTCAATATCAAGGTAAAAGGAATATCTATTTACCGTGCGATCTTCTACATACCAACTCTGGTTCCGGCGGTTGCGTTGGCGACCCTGTGGATGTGGCTGTTGAATACCGACATAGGGTTGGTCAATGTGCTGCTTTCGAAGATCGGAATAGCCGGGCCCGGTTGGTTAAATGACCCTGCATGGGCTAAGCCGGCGTTGATTATGATGGGACTCTGGGGGATAGGAGGATCTTCAATTATCTATCTGGCAGGCCTGCAGAACATCCCTGATCATCTATACGAAGCTGCAGAACTGGACGGTGCGAACTCATACCACAAACTGCGTCATGTTACGCTGCCAATGCTTTCGCCAATAATATTTTTCAACCTGATTATGGGTCTGATTGGAAGCTTTCAGTACTTTACGCAGGTCTATATTATGACCAATGGAGGACCTCAGGACTCTACTCTTTTCTATGCGTTATATCTATTCAACCGCGCGTTTGTGGACTTAAAGATGGGATATGCGTCGGCGATGGCTTGGATATTGTTCGCAATTACACTGGTCTGTACACTACTGGTATTCAAAACGAGTGCAAAATGGGTCTATTATGAGGGACATACAAATGAGTAAAGGTCACAGCTCTTCAAAGAGGAACCAGACGATCCTCTCTCATATAGTGCTCAGTTCGTTGTCACTCCTGTGCCTGCTGCCGTTCTACTGGCTGGTTGCTACCTCCCTGAAAGCAGACATGCAGGTCCACGCAATGCCCCCGGTCTGGTTTCCTCATCCGATAGTCTGGGAAAACTACCCGAAGGCTATGGTTTACATACCGTTCCTGCACTACATGAAGAACACCATTGTTATATGTGTATCAAGTGTAATCGGAACGGTACTCAGTTGTTCGTTGGTGGCTTACAGCTTCTCCAAGATCAAGTGGCCTGGCAGGGATGCTCTGTTTGTGCTCGTGCTGGCAACTCTAATGCTGCCCGGGCAGGTGACTATGATCCCGGTTTTTGCAATATTCAGGTGGTTGGGCTGGATAGGCTCCTATAAACCCCTGATAGTCCCGTGCTTCCTGGGCAATGCGTTCTACATATTCCTGCTGAGGCAGTTCTTTATGTCTATCCCCCAGGAACTATCGGATGCAGCCAAAGTGGACGGCGCCACCGAATTCTCCATATACCGGATGATTATCCTCCCCCTCTCCAAACCAGCCCTGATCACAGTTGGCTTGTTCACATTTATAGGTGCCTGGAACGACTTCCTTGGCCCGCTCCTCTACCTGAATGATGACACCAAATACACCCTCTCACTGGGTCTCCAGCAGTTTGTTGGTCAGCATGGACAGGAATGGCAGCTGCTGATGGCGGCAGCTGTAGTGATGGTGGTGCCAATAATACTGATCTTTATCTTCGCTCAAAACTGGTTCGTAAAAGGTATCGCACTGACAGGTATCAAGGGATAGTTATCGCCCGGTAATATTGGAGTACATATGAAATTCATATTGCATATAGCGTCGTTTGTCGGATTAATCGCACTTATAATATGCCCGGCTCAGGCAATCAACCTTGCAAAAAATGGCAAGACGAATTATGTGATTGTAACACCGGCAAACCCCAGCCCGGTCGAAATATCGGCAGCCAATGAACTAAAGGATCACCTGAATCTTATTACAGGCGCTGACTTTCTAGTCGTCTCTGAGGATCATATTGGCGTTCGGAAGAATCTGATTCTGATTGGACAAACTGAACAGGCTAAGATCATTCTTGCTGGAACAGACTGGAAAGCTCTGGGAAACGATGGGATAATACTCCGCACAGTTGATGACAAGCTCATACTAACCGGTGGACTCAAGCGGGGTGCACTTTACGCGGTCTATACATTCCTTGAAGATATGCTGGGAGTCAGATGGTGGACTCACAATGAAAGGTTTATACCAAAAAAACCTGACCTGAATATCAATAGAATAGATATCAAATACGTTCCTACAATTCTTTGCCGCGAAGCCCATTTCTTTGAACCCAACAATTATGGTATCTATGCAGCCAGAACAAAACAGACTGGTCATTTCCATCAAGTAGCTGCAGAATATGGCGGACATTACAACATACTGGGTTTCTGCCATACGTTTTTCAAACTTCTACCTCCGGAAAAATACTTTGCACAGCATCCTGAATGGTATAGCCTGATAAATGGCAAAAGGACTGCTAATGCTGCACAGCTCTGCCTGGCAAACGAAGATATGCGCAGAGAGCTTGTAAAAAATGCCCTGGAACTGATAAAGACGAATCCGGAAGCAGGGATAATCTCAATATCTCAGAACGACTGGCTCGGGGAATGCCAGTGCCCCGAATGCAGTGCCCTGAAGGAGAAGGAAGGGGCTTCATCCGGCCCACTTATCCACTTCGTAAACAAAGTTGCAGATGAGATAAATAAGGAATATCCGGACTTTCTGATAGAAACTCTGGCGTATAACTATACCCATAAAGCCCCCAGGTTTGTTAAACCAGGCAAGAATGTGCTGATTAGACTGTGCACAGCAGAATGCGATTATGCTGTGCCGTTGACTGATCCCAAAAACAAACCTTTCAGAGATGAGCTCTCCCAGTGGAGTTCAATATCTCACAACCTGTATATTTGGAACTATATCGCCGATTTTGGACGATACTTATACCCGAATCCTACTCTCCCTGTATATGAGCCGAATATCAAAATGTTCGCACAGAATAAGGCTGTTGGTGTTTTTATGCAGGGAGATTCCTGGAATGAAAGCACCTGCTTTGTAAGACTCAGATCATGGGTGATTGCACATCTCCTCTGGAATCCGAATCTGAATGAAAAAAACCTGGTAAAGGAGTTTATGGATGGCTATTATGGTCCAGCAGCTCCATATCTGAATAAGTATCTCCAGCTTGTAAATTCGGCTTACTCTCGACACAGTTCGTCGAACTGGATGACTCCGAATGACATCTATGTGGGATTAAAACTCTTTGAACAGGCCGCTAAAGCTGTAGCCGGTAATTCCACGCTTTTAGAAAGAGTAAACCGTGAAAGACTTCCACTGGATTACATTGTGCTGGATAATGCAGCTACACTTAAGGAATGGTCTGCATCAAAAAAGAAAGATATACCAGCTCTGCAGAACCAGAAGGCATCCGTTGCAGAATTTATAAAAGCAACAGAGAAATACAATGTAAACTTTTCCAGCGAGAACGGTCCTATTGATACCCGCCTGAAGATTTGGAAGTTTACAACCGGAAAGGAAATCAAGAAACCGGCAGAATTGGGTGATTTATCCGGTAAGAAGACAATAGACATCCAGGAAACCAGAGCGACTCTCTATGGAGAAGGCACCTGGGTCAGTATGCTGGAGGATCCTGCCGCTTCTAATGGTCTTGCATATGTAATGCCAACATCAGGACTAGTCTGGGCTTTGCAGTATCGTGTGAATGAAGATATGGTCGGCAAGTGGCACTGTTATGCATCCGTAAAAATAGACCCCATAGCAAACACCGGCACAGCATTCAACACCGGGATATATAATGCAAAGAAACCAGGTTCCGTTACCGAACTGACAGTAAAGATCGAAGATATGCTGCCTGACCAATATAAACTGATAGATTACGGAGTGCGAAATTTAACATCGGACTGCTATTTCTGGTTTTCCCCTGTAGATAACCCGAACGAAGTAAAAACCATATCCGTAGACAGAGTATTTCTAGTAGCCCAATAATGAATAGGGAACCACTCCAATGTGCCTGCAAAAAAACAGAGTAGATGCAGAAATCAAGGATGCCGAAGTCACGGAAGCAAGCATCAAAATGATAGGCAAGAAGCCAATGGTATGCGTAGTAATACGAGCCACCCTTCCATTACCATAATTGCCGGTCTTGTAGCAATAACTATGTTAGCCCGAGAAAGCCACTAAAGGGCAGCTTTCTCGGGCTGCTATTTACCTGTTGGTATTCACCTCAAATATTCCAGCACATTCAATCTCATATATTTGCCCACTCACCACAGATCCTCAGTCCCTGGTAATCATAATCCCCACTGAAAATCGAAACCTTGGCATATCGTAAATATATTAATGTGATTTATTTACGGCAAGGTCGGGTACTAAATACATGAGGTAGTGTACTAATTGACCAATATACATTGCAGGCTTATCGTGGTCTCAATAAGTACAACGCATTGGCACTACCGAAAATGACAATGAAAGAAGATGATATTTATGCTAGCAAAACGATATCTGATTAAAATCAGTCCGATAATGGGACTGCTCTTACTGGCTGCTACTGCAAGCATTGCAGCGATCCAGGTCGATATTAACGGAAGTCCATTGCTGATGAACACACCTCCAATGCTGGTAGGTGGAACAACACTGGTGCCGTTGCGTGGTATCTTTGAGTCATTGGGAGCTCGTGTGCATTGGAATGAAGCAATGAGGACGATCACAGCTACCAAGGGTGACACCAATGTTCAACTAGGCATCGGAGATCGGCGCGCTTCTGTAAATGGACAGGATGTTATGCTTGATACTCCAGCCAGAATTGTTAACGGGACAACTATGGTGCCGCTTCGATTTGTCAGTGAGGCACTGGGAGCCGAGGTCAACTGGGATGAATCTGCTCAATTGGTATCCATATCAACCGATTTAGCATCCAGTGCCCAGGCAGCACAGTCGACACAGTCTGTACACACTGCGCAGTCAAGTTCACCCACTGACATGTCCTATCGAGAGCCGGCTGAATTGAGTAGTGCATACCAGGGAGCTGCAACCAAAAAGGCTGATACACAGGCTTATCAAATACCTGATGGAACCGTCATTCCAGTCAGGTTGGATCAACCTCTGAGTTCCAAAACAAATCGACAGGGAGACTGGATTTCTGTGACAGTCCGATCATCCAGGAACGGTGATGTAGAATTCCCGCAGGGTACAAAGATCAGGGGTATCGTAAGTGAAGCTCAGTCCGCAGGTGACGGACAACCAGGTGTACTTGCTCTGGATTTCCGGCAGGTGATTCTACCCGATGGACGCAAGATCAATGCTCAAGGTTCGCTGGTTTCTCTGGATGACAAAACAGTTCAGCAGACATCAGATGGACGCCTGGTCACCAGAAACAAGGATACCAATCAACTGAAGTTCATTGGTATCGGAGCTGCTGGTGGACTCATCCTGGGAAAGCTGACGAAACATACCCTGGAAGGAACTATCCTGGGTGCGGCTGCAGGATATCTCTACAGTCAGAATGACAAGAAGAAAAACCAGGCGACTGATGTCAATGTCAGCGCAAACACAGAATTTGGTGTTCGACTTAGCCATCAGGTAGATTACTACCCAAATCGCAGCTTTACCAGGGCTCGTGAAATGTATGTGAGTTCACTCTCGCTTCCTGCCCAGTCTACTTCACAGAGCATTCGTGTGATGGCTGGAGGACGCGATATAGCCTTTACAAATGCTAGACCATTTAGAGAGAATGGCGTCGTCCTTGTCCCACTTGCTCCAGTCTTGAATCAGGAGGGAGTAGCATACAAATATGATGACTATTCGAAGTCTATAAGCCTCGATACAAATCAAGGCCCGCTGCAACTGGACATAGGGAAACCCTATGCAATGCTCAATGGAGAACAAGAACAACTGGATGCTCCAGCTCAGGTGCGTGATGGCGTGGTGTATGTTCCACTCCATTTCCTCGCTCTGGCAACAGATTCAACCATAAAGTGGAACTCCAATACTAACACAGCAGCTTTGGACATGATCCAGTAAATGCTGCTGGAATTAATATTGAACCCAAGACGTCCGGCACACCAACTGGCTTGGTGTGCCGGACGCTTTCTATGAAATCCCCAGCCATTTTATGCATATCCTTTCCGTGGATCAATTAGATTTCCAGTAACAGTTTAGTGTTATTGTGTAATATAGAAAATTTCCGTTCGTCCTGAGTAGCGCGAAGCGCGTATCGAAGGATGGACGGAAATTTACTCACAAATCCTGAACTGTTACGATTTTCCTAAAATGTGCCTGTCCTGCAATAATCCTTTATAATACCAGTGAGAATTATGGTTTGTTGGCTGGATAATATACTGGACCGTTCTAACAACCAGCCTATTTCCGCATACTAAATTGTATCCAGGAGTATCAGCATGAAAAAGATCGCCTTAGTCCTGTCTCTTGTATTATTGCTGCCAGTATGGGGTATGGCAAAAAGCCTAAAGACGCCTGAAGTTTGGATGTCTATTCTTCCGGCCGATGGACTTACTGCAGATGGAGCGAAGTGGGACTTTGTGAAGAAGCATCTGGACGGAGTTAAGATCTGGACCTGGCATATAATACAGGGAGACAAAGGTTACACTCCAAAGGATTGGCCTTTTCATAATAATGCTACAGCAACCGATAGTCTGAAACAGCTGATCAAGGTTCTGAATGAAAACAAGATTTCGCTTATCGTCGAAAAGAACAACTTTCCACCTATAAAGCCTGATTATCTGTCTGAACTGCTGGGTGGGAAAGCTGGTCCGTATGATGATACATTCTGCAAACGGGCGGTTGATTCAAGCATCGAGCATATGCGGTTTATTGAGTCTTTAGGTGGTAAGGTCAAGTTTTTTGATCTGGATGGAGGAATGCGCCAGCTTCTTCTCCCATACCAGGGAGGGAAAGGCTTTGCGACTCCTGAAGAGGCTACCGATGAACTCTGCAAATACATGCTTGGTGTAAAGAAAGTCTACCCCCAAATTGGCTTTTTCGAGCTTTCGAACTTTCCCAACTGGGGATACAAAGGTGACAATGAGTCCTGGCAGGGTCCGGGAGTGAGTTGGGGAGACTACTATGACTCTATGGTAGCCCTTATTAAAGCCGCCAAACGAACACATGCACCGCTTAAGGGCATTACTGTTGATAATCCCTATGACTATATAATTGGTGAGGTAAAGGTCGAAGGATCCACATTCGATCCCAAAAAAGTGGACTGGATAGGCCGTGTCCTGGATGTTGAGAAATACACAAGAAAGAATGGCCTTGAGTTCAACCTGATATTCAACTCCCAACGCGGCGGCAGCACATCAATGGAGACATTCTGCAAAGAAACACTGGATTACATAGACCTGTACATCAAACACGGAGGCCGTCCTGACAGGTATATTATTCAAAGCTGGTACACTCACCCAACCTACGATGAAGTAGTCCCTGAAACCAAACCATATACTTTTACCTGGCTGGTGAAAGAAGTAATAAGACGTGTGAAAGTGGATAAAGTTACCACGCTCTGATAATTGGCTGAGGTGGAGTTCAGTTTAATGCATAAACTGTTCCATGCATGGAGTCGAATGGAACTTGATCAGGCAAAATTGTGGTGCAGGCTTCCAGCCTGCACCCGCAAGGTTTCTGAGTAACACGCCATTTTCTGTGTTACTTCGCTCAATATATGGGAACCCAGGAGTTGGACGCTGAATTACTACACATTTTGTTGAAAGGACCAGGATAATAGTTATTATGGATAATAGTGCTTTCCTGACTTATCTTAATGCCCTCAGATTGATTAAGTGTCCCAGGCAGATATTTGAAGCTCATGGGGATATACCGCCCGTTCCCGAAGTGTATAAAGAACCACAACCTGTTACGCTGCTCGATGAAGACATATGTCCGCCTGAAGGAGTTCCTGTATCAAGGACTCTTGAAAGACCATATACCATTGAAGAGAAGCAAGCAGTCCTGCGCGCAAATGCTGGCGTGATTGTACAACTAAAACAAAGTCTTCAGGCAGAATGGCCGGTTGACGCTGTTGTTGATGATGGGGAATCAATTGTTAGCAGGACCGCTTGGCGTCTGTTGAAATTGCAGGGAGATGTATACACATATCAGGATAAATATGCAGAAGCAGCAGATGCATTTCTGGATTCTCTTGATACTGTTGTCAGGTTCCCTCCACATCATGGTTTAGGAAGAATTGGTGGTACACTTTTTCAGTTTGATTCCTGTTTGGGACTTCAGAATCTTGAAAAAAACCTTTCAAGCACCGAGATGCAACTGGTTTTAAACCGAATGAGTGATATAGCTGCCAGGATACCGGATTACCGCAAAGAGTGGGATGCTGAGAAGACGAACTGCATAACTCATTTAATGGAGATTTGCAGCGGTTCTTTTTGGCGAATATTATCAGGCAATTATATATCTGATATTACGGGCATCAGTTTTTTGAAGCTCCTGGTTTACAGTAAAAAACAGTTGTTTATAGAGATAGAGAAGCGTATAGATGATTATTTTGAGCAGGTTGCAACGAAAAAATCCATTACTAAAGACTCCGATATCAAGACAGGGTCTAGTATTCTACTACTTACTCCGACATTTTTATCTCACCTTCGTTTTCAGGTCATCCACAGCCGGTTATTGTTCGACCTTATAATGCTGCGATGGGCTGTTAGAGTTTATAAAGATGAACAGGGGCGGTATCCTGACTCACTGAAGGATTTAACTGGTAAATACCTGAGTTCAATTCCAAATGATCCATTTTCTGATAACGAGATGTACAAGTATAAAGTTGAAGATGACACATATACGCTCTATAGCATCGGACCTGACTGTATTGATAGTGGTGGAACGCTGGTGGAGGGTTTAATAATGCATGGACTAAACCAACCGGGTGATGTAACTGATGCATACGTAGTAGAATGTGCGCAATCCAATAAACCACGCATTCAACGATACTACGATTTACAGAAGCAGTTTGGTATCTGAAGATCGCATTACACAACAGTATTGCGTGCGATTATGCTCAAAAGGTACGAACCGATAAAATCGCTTGCATCAGTAAAATGACGCTCGGGTGCAATCACCCCTTCGCTCGGGTGCAATTTGCAATTGCACCCGAAATATAAACATTCAGCATATAAATCTTCCGTCCGTCCTGAGTAGCGCGAAGCCTGTATCGAAGGATGGTAAACAACCTAATACTCAGGCACCACTTTGATATAATACAGCCTCAAATACGGACTGTCCCAAACCGTACTTCCACTCAGGTTGAATACCTCAAGCTTGTTCCCGTTTTGGGTGAAGCCAGCAGCTGGAATATCAAATGTCTTCGAAGAGAGTTTACCGTTTTCAAGCAGGTTCTCTCCTTCAAAGATGACTTTCCCATTCAAGGTTACTTTCAGAGGCAGTCTCTGCCCTGGTGTCATGAACTGATTGCCGTAAAACTCAATCCCAATCTTCTTTGCAGGTTTCGGCAATGAGAATGACACGCTCAATGAATTGGAAGAAGCGCCGGTGCCGAAAAGGTTTCTGTTCAAAAGACCTATATCCCGATCATTGACATACCCCCCAACATAGGCAGGAGAGTCTGCAAAGAACACGATGTTTTTCGGATCATACTTGCCGACCGGTGGGACGTAACTCTCTACAATCATCTTGCACGGCTTGGGAATCTGAGTAGTGATCTTGCCATTGTTGATCTCAGTAATACGTTCTGTGCCTTTTCTAGCAAAATACAGTATAGCTGATCGATACAGTGCAGGGATATTTATCTTCACATAACCTTTGTCGAAAACAGGTTTAAGCTCAGTAATCCGATCATAGTCCGGTGAGAGCAGATAGATTTTCTTTATGTTACTGGCTCTGATTGCAACGTCGATCCCGCCTTTTGGTTTAATTGCAGGAAACTTCACTTCAAAGATTTTAGGCACGATTCCATCTTTCAAAACAGCTCCTGTGCAGTTGATCAAATGGACAGATATACCCGTTACATCTCCTGTCTTGTGCTCCAGCGCTTCTGCGATCACTCCGGTTGGAAGGTTTTTTACAATCAGCAGTGGTGCCGGATTGAGATAATTCACGGTTTTAGTGATAATCTGCTGATAGTCCGGATCCATACTGCTCTGCCACATCTGGCCGGGTGCAATATAGTAGGGTGGAAGATGGTCAGCACGGATATAGTGCATCTCAGGGTGACCGGCAAAATAGATCACTCTCCCCTTGCCAAAACTTCCGGCGATAACACCAGGATATTCCTTGCCCTCGGTATCGACGATTTTGCCGACTACTCTGCGCTTGCCATCAATACTCTTGAGGTTAACAAACCCCTTGTCATGCTTATAACTGCCCGAAATCCCCGGTATTGTATCTTTGCCTTTAGCAGTAAACACTATATTGTTGTAGGCATTTTCCTGGTATGAATCATACGATACACCTAATACATCAGCTAATCCGAAGTCACTTCGCATATTCCCGTTTTCATCCCGCAAAGAGATATTGGCGGATGCCAGCAGTGACCCTCCATTCCTTACAAACTCCCGTATCGCTGCAACAGCCATATCCGATAGGCATACAGTATTGAACATCACCAGTGTTCGGAAGCTTTTTAACAACTCGCGATTTGTCAGGTCCCTGTCCACCAGCATTTGGTACGATGTATGTGAATCAGTCAGCAGCTGGGATACTCCAAAGAAACCTTCCCGCCATTCGGTGCCCTCCGGACACATATCCCTGGTGCTTGTTGAATACACAATGCCGGTGTTGGCATATGCACTGGTTTTACCGATCAGCTTCTGGTGCTTCGCCATCCAGCCGGTCAATGCAGAACGGGTCTTCTCTACGTTTTTCTCAGGTGCCTGTTCACCCGGAAACCAGATATTGAATCCCATAGCCATAGACAGATTCCACTGCCAGATATAATCCCCATACTGTGTAGGATAAAAATATATCCAGGGATTGGAGTCCAGAACACGGTTTACCGCTTTTTCGAACTTCATCTCCACAACAGCTACAGGCCAGTTGTAGTAATTGTTAAAGAAACGCGGTTCATATTCGATTCCTACAGAGCTTGAATATGCCACCTGATCATCCAGCCGCGCGCCATTCTGGAAATAGGCATTCCATATTCCGGTATAGGTTGGATTGCACAGATAGCTCGGGTAAAAACCACCGTTAGGCATATACTTTTTCATCAAGGCTCTGATATCAAGATTCCGTTCCTGCACCTTCGAAACCCGCCAGCTCAGCCATCTCTTGTATGTAGGATTATTCAGATTTCTAAAGAAATTCGGATCATCTGAAGTCGGAAGCTCCAGTCCTGTGTCAGCTCTGAATTTCCTCCGGCACCAGTCGCACCCACACAGGGTATCGCCCCAGTATTCGATCTCATCTACCATAATCCCATCAAGTTTTACATTTGCAAACAGCTTTTCCAGACGTTGCATATAATCGTGCCAGTAGTCGTCATTGTTCAGGCATGCAGTGGCAAAATCATAGGTAGCTTCATAGTGGGGTTTACCGGTAGCCATGTTCACACAGGTGAAATCCGGATGGCTTTGGTAGTAAGACTGCTTAACCAGCGTGGTAGTGACATGATGAGCGAACTTGATCCCATTTCTGTGGCAGGCATATGCAATAATCGCAGACTTCTCAATGTTATCATCCAGGTCTGTAGTAATAAATCTGTTACCTGCACTGAGTATAATATTGATCCCTTGAGATTTCAGTTTTTTCACAACAGCGTCTGCTGCTTCAGGTGTCAGTTTACCAAATGTCCAGGAGACCATCCGCATATTGTTTTTCAGATCATCAAACGCAGTCTTGCTCTTCATCAGACGGGTTGTATCGGCTTTAGAGATCAATTGAGGATACCCGATAAGCACATTCTGTTTTTGATAATAGCTCAGATCAACTTCCTCAGGGTTCTCTACGCTGCCTCTTACCAATTCCACCTTGTCGAACCAGGCGTTTCTGAGACCGGAGTATTCTATGCTGTAAGTCATCCTATTGGCGCCATCCGGGACCGTTGCCTGCACCGACCTTCTGGTCCATTTCTTCGGAGCTGCAGAAGATGAATCTACCCGGCTCACATATGTGCCATCCTTTGTAAACAGGAGACAGACCTTTAAACCTGCCCCCGAGAAATCCGATGCAACCCTGCACCAAGCTGAAAAAGTATAAATATCCCCGGGAACTACATCTATGCTCTGCAGTTGACCGGAGATACTGGCCGGACCGTAAAAATATCCCTCCACCGACTTTCCACTGTTATTAGTGAACAGAGCAGACTGCTTTCCCTCATACACATTCGCTGGAGCAGTCTCAACATAATGGTCCTGAACATACCGCGGAGCCCAATAATCCGGTTTATCCTTCGCAATAGTGCTCTGTTCAAATCCGGGATTATTCACAACCAATCCCTGTGCATTCAAAGCACCACAAACCGCAGATAGCAGCAGAACTAGTGTAACAAGCTTGGTACTAATCATTCAGATCTCCAGCATGTAAATTCGCCAAATGCATCTTCGGTTGCGTATATTTGTAATGAACGCAACTGAAGATGCATTTGGCAGCGATAACCTTGTTTGAGTAATGAGCTGACTATCAAAGCAGCGCATGCCTGCGATAGAACCATAGTTTTATTACATTTACCAGCAGCAGGTAAGTGATTGACAGGGCTGTAATGACACCGAGAAGTGCTGCCGGCAGTGGTACAAAGCTCATCAGGTGTCCGATTGGAGTATATGGCAGCACCATTGCGATGGCAACAACGGCCAGGACGCCTATCAATAATGGACGACTGGGACTGCTTTTGAATGGATTGCCTGACGTCCGAATCACAAATACGACCAGCGTCTGTGTTGCCAGCGATTCCACAAACCATCCAGTGTGGAACAGCGCTGCATTAGTGTAAGCATGAAATCCCCACAGCAGTATTCCAAAAGTCAGGAAATCGTATATTGAACTTATTGGGCCAATTATCACCATGAACTGCCGGATAAACTCAATTCGCCATCGTTTTGGACGGTGCAGCAGTTCCGGGTCAACGTTGTCACTCGGTAGAGTGATCTGTGATGCATCATAAAGCAGGTTGTTCAGGAGTATCTGTGTCGGCAGCATAGGTAAGAATGGCAGGAAGAGCGATGCAGCCGCCATGGAGAACATATTGCCGAAGTTGGAACTGGTGCCCATTACTATGTATTTCATAATATTTGCAAAGCTGCGCCGGCCTTCGATCACACCGTCATTTAAAACCTCAAGGTTTTTCTCCAGTAGGATAATCTTGGCCGCGTCCTTTGCTACTTGCACACCATTCATTACCGATATCCCAACATCTGCCGTGTGCAGTGAAGGTGCATCGTTAATTCCGTCGCCAATGTATCCTACAACATGTCCCAGGGATTTTAGAGCCAGTATTATCCGATTTTTTTGCTCAGGAGATACTCGAGCGAAGATAGCGCCATTCACAGCCTGAAATGCCAGTGCCGCATCATCCAGTCCATCAATTTGGCTTCCTGTGAGAACGCGGTCAGCCGGAAGACCGACATCACGGGCAACTTTCTGTGTTACATACTGGTTGTCACCGGTCATGATGACCACTGAAATCCCGTTCTGTTTGAGAGACTCCAATACCGAAGAGACTCCTGCCTTGGGTGGGTCAAGAAATGCTGCGAACCCGACCAATGTCATTTCGTGCTCATCAGCTACAGCATATGCTGTTTGTTTATCTACATTTCGAACTGCTACTCCAAGGGTGCGGTAACCGTCAGCGCTCAGCTTTTTGTATGTCTCCTCAGCTTCTGCTAAACGGCTCTCGTCAAATGGCTGGACAACGCCGCCTACGTTCACAGTCTTGCAACCTGCAAATACACTTTCTACTTCACCTTTGGTTATCATAAGATAGTCATTGTCGTGCTGCACTACAACCGATAACCGTTTGCGGTTGAAGTCGAAAGGGATCTCTGCTAACTTCGTGTATTCCGCTATTGTGAGATGTTCGTGTTTCAAGATAGCATCGTCAAGTGGACTCTTAATTCCGGCTTCAAAATAGCTGTTGAGGTAGATATACTGCAGGACCTGGGCATCGTCTTTACCCTGCACATCAACATGTCGATCAAGCACTATTTCGCCTTCAGTGAGTGTACCTGTTTTATCACTGCAAAGCATATCAATGCTGCCGAAGTCTTCAATGGCCGAAAGCTGTTTGACGAGAACTTTCTTTTTGGTCATTCGTCTTGCACCCTGGGACAGGGTAACTGTGACGATCATCGGCATCAATTCAGGTGTCAACCCAACTGCAAGCGCAATAGAGAAGAGGAATGATTGTAGAAGCGGACGGTGGAAAATCACATTCACCATCAGGACGAAAAGCACAAGCAACATAATAACCCGTGTGAGCATCAGTCCGAAATGGCGTATGCCGTGTCCGAACTCGCTTTCGGGAGGTTGCATGACTAATCGCTGAGCGATTTCACCAAGTGCAGTATTCCTGCCTGTATTTACAATAACCGCTGTAGCAATTCCTGTTTGAACATCAGTGCCCTGGAAAACACTATTGCCGGCGTCTGCAATTCCATGTTTTTCTTTTGAAAGTTCGCAAGCAGATTTTTCAACGGGTAATGATTCACCGGTGAGGGCTGACTCGCGCACATGCAAGTCATTTGAACTCAGCAGACGTGCGTCTGCCGGCACAAGATCACCGGCATTGAGAATGATAATATCTCCCGGAACTAGTTCTGCTACTGGTAGCTCCAGTTCCTTGCCATCTCGCAAAACCGCGGCAGTAGTAGCAACCTGCTTCTGAATCTCTTCCACCGCATGCCGCGCCTGGTATTCCATAAAGAAGTTTAGCAATACACTGAGCATAACGATGGCGATGATGATCGAGCCGCCGATTTGGTCACCAAGTCCGAAAGATATGCCGCCTGCAATGAGTAGAATAATAACCAGTGGATTTGCGAATAGCCGAAGAAATGTAAACAGGCCGGCAAAGCGAGACTCCCGCAGGAGGCTGTTTGGACCATATAGAAGCCGTCTGCGCTGCACCTCTGTGGTGGTCAGACCGGCTGGAGTTGATTCCAGCAGCTTAAGTAGTTCGTCAGAAGGTTTGTCCCAAAAGTCAACTATGGACTCTTCCTGTTTTTTCATTATAAATTCTCCAAATTGTTAGTTCTGAATATATACGCTTACCCTGCCTCGATCTTATTAAGTGAGTATACCACAACACCCGCCATATCTGTTTCCGGGAACCCACAGTCCAATATCACATGTTAATTACTTTCTCACCATAACAGCCGTATAATCACTCGGCATCCTCAACTCAGTCAACACTTTACCCGCTTTTCGGATAGTTTTTGCGTAGGGCTTTTCTACCAGGTTCCCCTTACCATCATAGACATAAACATCGGCTTTGCTGTTATCGTTCCAGCCGTACTGGCCGGAGAGGGTGGTAAGGATTCTTTCTTTGCCGATTATTATCCCTGCTTTCAGGTTCAGAAGAGTTATCGGGAAAGTGTGATCGTTCCAGGGACCGGACCTGGTGAAGGGGATTCCTCCGTAGTTAATTGACTCATGGAAGTGATCGTAGCCGGGGCGTCCGGTCATATAACCTGCCCATGCCAGCGGAGTTCCCAGGTGTTCGTTGGTGATAGAGGAGAACCCCATGCCGTCTTCCACTGAAGTCTGCAGGAAACCCCGCTTGCCCCAGCTCAGCATTGTCCGGCTGGTGATGTAGCCGTTGAAGTAGACCGACTTCCCTTTTGAATGGAAGTATTCCATTAGGTTGGATAGCCATGGCAGGACCAGCAGGCTGGGATTGCTCTGTTTGCGGATTATACTATGCGTCTTTGGATCAATAACCACCGTGCAGCCGTCCCACACTTTGTCACCATCTCCGGGGACCAGGTAGTCGTTGTTGATCTCATCTATATAGACATCTGAGTCAAGGTTTTCGACTATTAACTTATACACATCCATCATAGCCTTGCCGTAGGAGTTCCCAATTAGCGGAACAAACAGACCAGGAGTAGGGGTGTAGACAGATGTTACAGGGTTGCCTGCAGGATCCATCGCCACGCTGTCCCGGTACTTCTGAGGGTATCCTACTTCGGTGCACAGGTTCTTGTGGGTATAGGCATAGACTTTTACTGTAGGGTCAGCGATTTTCATTTCTTTAGCAAGCTGCCGGGTCATGTCCTGCCAGGCTTTGGCGTCCAATATAGCTGTGCCATGTTTGTATGCCGGACGATCGATAGTAGAGGTTGATATTGCAATATCCGGAGACATTGCATTATAAGTCATGACCATTTTGACTGAGTTATTCATCTTCCCCAGCCACTTGCGCAGATCATCTGCTGTAAAGTTGACCCCTCTTATATAATTCCAGATATCAGCATCCGGAAAGACAAGCGGACCCTGCAGAGTAAAATTGCTCCCCCAGTTGCGCCGTATTGCATTGACGAAGTCCCAGTAGTCTCCATTCGGAGTTATGTATATACTCCATTCCAGCTTCTGAGATTTACCGGCAGGAATACCCAATGAAGGGTCGGAGAGTCCGATGGTGTTAGGTTCTTCAAAGAAGTTTGCGTGGAACCGGAGGATATCATCCTCAGCAGCCAGGCCTATTGCCAGGTCCTTAAACTGTGCCATAGCTGTCGGGTGGGCTGCGTTACTGCGCTGTTTCATACCCCCACCAGACCCGCAGAGCATTATCTTCTCAGGATTACCAGGCAGCCTTAGCCGGTTCTCAAGTATGACTCCAACTAACTCCGTTCCGGTATTGCGCACTGTGTCTGATATAGAAATATGGTCGCCAGGCAGCGTGATCTTCCGTTCAACCTTATAATTGAACCCCTGCCACTTCGCCGTGATGGATTTCCCCGTTTTCAGCGGTTTCCAAATGTCCTTCGAACTAACGCCATCGTTCCATTTGCCATCAGGCAGACTGGTGCGGGAGCGAATATTAAAAACACGGCCATTGACCACAAATCTTATGTTTCCATTTTGCGATACTTCAATACTAGCCGGAGCCTTCGCACGATACACAGGCACATAGACTGGCAGCTGTCCAGTAGGTGCAGGTTGAACGGCAGCGCCTGCATTGCGGGAGGGTATTGGTTTCCCGATCTCAATCCCGATATCCCGGAAATCAAGTGCAAACGAGAGCCCCGAGCAGCTGTCCAATAGCACAGAGTTTGTTCCAACGTGCACCAGTGAAGTGATATCCCAGACAAACCGGTAAGGTTCCTGTTCCGGTTCAAATAGCCCGTATATAAAGCTTTCATCCGTTTTGATCTTGTTTGAATAGTCCGGTGAATACATCAACCGGTAATAACTGCTGTCCCTGGTAGTCCAGTCCAACTGACTCCCTTCACGCATAGTAAACCGCAGAGGCTTATTGAGCAGATTCCTTCCGACAACCGGCTGTCCATTGACCGAAACACTGACAGCCCCGGTATTCCCACCCAGATTAGGAGCCACAATCCGCCCATCCAAAACCAGCTGGATCTGTTTGCCCTTGGGGATTTCTTTGAGGTCGAATGGGAATGTGGCAGTTTTGCCTGCTTCGATTTGAATGGTGGGGGATAGTGGGATAGTTTGGGCGTGGGAGGTGAGTGGAATGCTTAGCATTACTATAATAGAGAATGTGAACATTGACCTGATCATAAAAGTAGTCATATTGGCCTCCCAGGCTGATAAGCTGAAATCCTGTTAATCATGTAAATCCTGTTAATCCTGTCTAATTCCCAAAAAACTCAACTTCCCAGCACCCTAACATAATCCTCCGTATACCTACTCCCAGCCACAAAGCAATGATACCTTGGATTCATCACCAGCTGCTGTTCTTCTACAAGTCGGTCCTCCGGCTTAGGATTCTCGATTCTAACAATGCTATACATCGTAAAGATCGTCCCGTCCTCCAGTTGAACGCTCCCCGGACCTCCTATGTAGGTGGAGGGTATGTAGGCGTTTCTCAGGAGTTTTTCGTTTTCGATGTCCCAGGTCTCTCCGGCATCGCAGCTCAGACATGCGTAGATCCCTGCCGGGTGCCATCTGTGGGTGTAGGTGCAGAGGATGTTTCCGCTCTGCAGGCATATCGCGTTGATCGGCATGCCTTTCATAGGAGTTCGCTCAGGTTTGGTCCAGGTCAATCCGCCATCATCGGAGACAGCTCTGTAGATGATCCCGCCTTCGTCTCCGGTCCTGATGAGGATTATGGCCCGGCCGGATGGATGCGCGACTACACAGGACTCGTTAAACCCTGCACCGGCAGATGAGTCTATATCTATCCGCTGCCAGATTTCACCTTTATCAGCTGAGCGCATTATAAACACCGCAGGCTGGAAGTCATCATCAAACCTGCCGGTACTGATGCTCTTTCTCTCTACTCCATAGAAAGGCACCAGGACAGTATCGTCCGGCAGGACGGCAGAACCTGCAAAACATGGAGCCAGGTGACCGAATGACGATATATCCGGGCCTTCTAGTATGGACTGCTTCCAGGTGTTCCCGTTATCGGTAGATTTCCGGACGAAAAAGTCAGATGCAGAGAGCACTGCCACTGTTCCATCAGGCAGGAATTTCCGGTCAGCGCAGTCTCCCTGGACAGTATCCCACATTATCAACCCCTGCTGGCGCAGCTCATCCGCCATCTCAACCGGCCACAAGTCCCAGGCAAGCAAACAGTCATCATGCCACAAATGCTTAAGCCCTCGCTCTTTCATACGGGCACGAGCATCTTCCGCTGTCTCCATCGACCGCTCATCAACAATATCCAGCAGAGTTCCATCAGAGAGTTCAACAGGCATATGATACTGCCAGTAAGGTTCGATCTCTTCCCAAGTTAGCCCATTATCCATCGAACTCAGAACAACCTGCCGGTAATGTTCTACATAAAAGTCATCATTGATCCCGGAACCATCAGCACTGTCAAACCGGATAACAATCTCCCCGTTCAACCGCTTCCTGATCCCACCCCCGCCCGGAAACGAGTAAGTATAACTATGCCACCCGGGCCGATCGTAGATATCTATGTCATATTTCCAAGCTGTTGGCATTTTGTTAGCCGTCCTGTTCAAGCGTTCCCTGAGCGGAGTCGAAGGGAACTGGTTTCCTGTTAATCTTGTAAATCTCGTTTGATTTCCTATGCAGCAGATTCTTCACTGCGTTCAGAATGACAATATACTGCGTTCTATATGACAATACATCACTCCGCTGCCAGCGAACTATTGGTCAACCTTATCGACTGCACCGAAAAAACGGTCTTTGCAGGTGTTTTAGCGCCTTCCATTACTGCATACACGGTGACGCTGTGGACGGTGACCGGCTCCGGTTTGGTTGTTTCGTTGGATTGCTTGAACTTGCCCAGGAACAGCTGACTAGTCTTATTGACCTCTCCATATTGAGAGGGCAGCCAGTAGTTGCTGTATTCCTTTCCATCTTTGGCTATGTAGTTGTAGATCAGTTCCAGCATTATGTCCGGGTTAGCTTTGGTGTAGGCTATCTCGATTCCGGCTATTTTATCCGGTGCGATAGGCGGGTCTATCTTCAGACTGAATCCTGCATAGATGCGGCCTTTTTCATCTACCTTTGGGACCTGCATAACGTAGTTGACGCGGTCCTGTTCCGGAACCGCTTTGATAGCATCGGTTGCTACGGTCCAGGGGTTGTCCTTGTCGACTTTTGATAGTGCAGGAGCCGGTGGGGTTGTCTGTTCATTGAACCAGGTTGCGGACACATCCGGGTCGCTGATTATCAGTTTACCGAAGTATTTGCCATCGTCAAAACCGCTGTGGGTTACCGACCATGACTGCAGTTCATCTGCGTCGCCACTGGTGCTTCCTGAGTATTTCTCTCTTGCAATGTTGGCAGCAAAAACAGTCCCAGCAGCAGATTTGCCTCCGATGCTTGATAATGGAATCGCAACTTCAAGGGTCCAGCCTTTGTCATCGACCTTAGCTCCCGTAACTACCCCCTGGCAAGTCCAGGAAGCATCCGAAACATTGGCTCCGCCTTCGTTCAGTGTATGCTTCAAGTCTTGAACCGTTCCCTTTGAGTTTGCTATTATCTGATATCGCACGCTGCGGATAGGGTCAAATGTCAAATGCATCTCTATACAATCGTCAGCATATACTGCTTCATCGTGATGTGTGCTGAGAGCTTTGATCTTAGCTACATCCGGGTCATCACACCTGGCAAGTATGTATAAGTTGGTGTCATCGACTCCCATCTTAAACCACGTTGTAGCTTTAGGTTTAGCGCCGCTCTGCCAATCGTTCAGATAATTTGGTGGCATTGATTTCCAGACAGCATCATCGCTGATACCGTCGATTACAGGTGCAGTGGCAACTCGATAACAGACACCGTTCTTCGGTTTCTGCCCGACCTGCATTGATTTCACTTCTTTATAGCGTGCACAGGCCTTCTCTTGCGGGACCAGGAAACCTTCACGCACCCAGGCTACCCGGGTCTTATAAGGCTCTGCTTTTGCCAGTTTGGTTGCCTGGTTGACCAATGCTCGCAATTTCTTCATCTGCTCAGCAGGGAATAGAAACTCCCAGTCGGATATCTGGTGGTTACCGCCCATGTCGTTGAAAGTCTTGGGGCCGCGCAACTTGGGGTCGGTGATCCTGGATTCGCAGAGTTCGAAGAACTGCTGAACAGGTTTTGCGGCAGGTCCATAAAATAACCGGTAATGGTCATTGAGCATCTTTGGGACATCACGGGTGGTGTTGTCCTGCACCTTGATGCGTGTCCAGGTGTTCAGATACAGCCAGATAGGATTGCTCCAGACAGCATACCCGAGATCCGGTGCATCCTTAAAGCTATACCAGTCCTCATCCTCAATGAACTGTGCCAGAACACCCATCTTGTAAAGTTTCTTCACATCCTCCCCTGTCAGCTTTGGACAGACCCTTGGGAACATAGGCTGGTAGTTGGACATCGATGCATAGCAGAAATACTCCCAGACACCTATCCACTGGCACTTGGCCTGATCTCTCCACGCTTTGATCACATTATATGCCGACTGCCGCAGCGCTTCAGTCCAGTTTCCCTGGTAGGTGCAGATGGTGACGGCTACATTTGGTTCAAGCGTGAAGTTTTTAGGGGGAGGCATATAATCGTGGTAACCAAGCCCGGCAACCCAGTAATTTGGATTCACTTTATGGAGTTCACGTGCTACTTTATTGGCAAAACTCCACAGATAATAGCTTGCACTGCCGGATGCCCCTCCCCAAAGCGGGACATCTATAACCGGTTTATTGTATAAAGGTTTGCAGTTTTCACACTGGCACCAGACATAGTTGTCATTCGGGACAATGCTCCAGAAGTTGGTATATCCTTTGGACAGATACTCTTTTGCGTTAGCTATATTTTGTGCAAGCACACCAGGGTTCGTAAGGCAGGGGTCTCCAGTCATCTGGAACTCATCATTACCAATGCGTTCCGGTTTGTCGAGTATCTCTTCCACGCGTTCCTTGCTCTGGTATGAGAACCACTCAGGATGCTCCTTCCCATACAGTCTGAGCCAGTCGCTGAAACTGTGGTTAGGGCCATAATTTTGCCCGCCGACCTTGTTTCGCAGCAGCCAGCGCTGGACTTCCTGCACCGGGAGCATGTCGTTTTTCATAACAGGAATCGTCCAGAAACCTCTGCGCCACTTTTCCCTGTCGCTTTCAGGAGCATTAGGAAGATATGGAGTATCAGGCTGGCAATACATGTTTTTGTTTACTTGATAGGGATAAAAACTTGTAGACTTATAATCGCTGCTCCGCCGGATAGCAGCACCCATCTTAACAACGAGTTTCTTCGTGTGCGGATATACCATACCAGCTTCCGAAGGCAGATACCAGTGAACTCCGCAGTATTCCTCAAGGAACTCATAAGCCGCACGGCACGTGCCATTAGCCTGCCCCATAAATACATACTGAGTGTAATCAGTACTGGCTACCGGACCATTCTCAGGGTCGTCCCCACCAGCAAGAATGATAATTCCATTCTTTTCAGCAACCATGAACTCCCAGGGTTTGAGATTATCAACCGGAAACCCCAGGGACTTCCCAAGTAAAGTGTTGCCAACTGCTATCTTCACCTGCGCAGTTATTGCAGCAGGTTCCCTGATTATCGGAGGTTTTGAACCTGTGATCTTCTCCAGATGCCACTGCAAATCCAGAGCAGCAAACTGAGCAGAGGTCGTAGCCTTCTCTGCAAGGACGATTGCTGTGGATGATTTAACTCCATCCATCACCAGGACGCTGCGAAGTTTAGTAGGCTTTACAACCGCAAATAGTGTGGACACAGTGAAAGCAGATATCAGAATAACGGCAATCAGCAAACGTTTCATTTAGACCTCCGAACAGGTGCGACTTTACAGTATGAAAGAACAATACCGAATGGAATGATGGAAGTCAAGTAATGGTGGGATTATGAGATAAACAGGACAGGGATCCAGGATTGCAAGTGTTCAGAGTTGTGAGAATTGGTACCATCTAATTCCCCCTTCAAAGGGGGAATTGGCAGTTACGCAAACAATACTACCCAAGACTGAACACTTACCTCCAGGGTTCGTTTAGCTGGGAACGGGTTATCTATGTTATTATAAGTCTGAGTTATATTAGGAAGTCGGTCATTTATACATATGAAAAAAACAATCTGTGTCTACTGCTCTTCGAGTTCAGAGGTGGATAAAGTCTATTTCGAAGCAGCTGAACAACTTGGACGTAAAATTTGCAGCAGGGACTGGCGACTGATCTATGGAGCCGGCAAAATCGGGCTCATGGGTAAACTGGCTCAGGCTGCTGTTGTGGGCAATTGTCATGTTACCGGGGTTATCCCGGATTTTATGAAGGATGCTGCGGTGCATTACGACAAGTGTCATGAGCTCATCTGGACAACCGATATGCGGAGCCGCAAAGCTATTATGGAAGAGAGAGCAGATGCTTTCGTAGCTCTACCTGGTGGTTTCGGAACTCTGGAAGAGCTGATGGAAGTCCTTACTCTAAAGCAACTGAAAAGGCACTCCAAACCGATAGTAATCCTGAATACCAATGGCTTCTATACTGAATTACTGGCTATGTTTGACCGCATGTTTATAGAGCAGTTTGCCAAACAATCATACAAATCCATCTACCACATCACCGATAGTGTGGACGATGCCCTTGATTACATAGAATCCTACAAACCCGAAAAATCAGAGTCGAAGTGGTTTTAATAGGTGGGACTGATAGATAGTCACATCCCCTTCGTTCGCATCTGCTTTATTTGCACAAAGTAAGGTTTCGCTGCATATAATTGTCGTTATTTGTGACCGATCAAAGGTGTCTGTCCTCTTGGTTCTTGTTAGATTTTGATGTTTTAAGATCGGATTTCAGCGCTTCAAAATATGCCATTGTATCTAGTTGTGAAGGTTGATGGATTTTGGAAGAGATTATATAGTCGTTTGAGGTTATTTTGAGGACTACATCCATTCCAGAAATCAGTCTTCCAAAAACTGTATATTTGCCATCCAGGGCGAATTGCGGCTTTTTTAGAATATAGAAGACACTTGTATTAGAATTGTAGTCATTTCCTCTGCGTGCCATCCCTACGGCGCCTGTTGCATGTGTAAGACCTTTTTTTGTTTCTATGCCAATCCCCGGAACATCATGCTTTGCTGACGCGGTCTGGATGATCCAATCCTCCACACGGGGGAACATAATATCATTATATTCACCACTCTCTACCAGGCTTGCTATTCTTGCTGTCGTCTTTGGGCAATCCTTTTCAAGCAGAATGAAAGTGATTTTGCCTTTTGTTGTAATTAACTCAACCACGCGACCGGGTTGCATTGTCGCCTTGTCTTTATCTACTGGAGCTTGTTTTACCGGGGGAGATTGAGTCTCAGTTTGCGAGGAATCATCTATGCTTCCTCGACTCATATATATGTCCATGACAATAAGAAGCGCCAAAGCGCCTATGAGAGCAATCCATTTCTTCATATAAAACCTCCATATCAACCAAGTATAGCTTAGTAACGTATATCGGTCAAAAGCCCTCCTGTCCCATTTAAGCTAGTATCCTATTCTACAATAGTAATATCACGCGAACCTTCAGTGAGTTTTTCAACACCGCCTGCTCTGATAACTATTGTATCCTCTATTCCTACGATTCCAATATCGGGCAGCATTACTTTAGGTTCTATTGCCAGGACCATGTTTTCAGCCATTATATCTTTCATCTTAGGGGCCAGGAATGGAGGTTCATCGAGTTCCAGGCCGATGCCGTGTCCTACAAACCGGACTTTTTCTGAACCATATCCCATATACTCCTGCTCGTATCCCAGGTTGATAGCTGTTTCCAATGAAATATTGTAGATGTCTTCGCACGTTGCCCCGGGAACCAGAGAATCGAATACTCTCTGCTCAACCTGCACCATAGCGTCGTATGCTCTCTTTATCTCATCAGATGGCTCCCCCCAGGTGACGATTCTGGAGTAGTCGGAATGGTATCCATCGAGGGTCAGGGCATAGTCCAGCAGCAGTGGAGCTCCTTTTTCAATGACGCTGTAACTACCCCCAAATGGAGAACCAGGAGAAAGCCCTGCACCCGAGCATATACCTTCAAACTTGGTACCGACCAGGGTGTTCAATCCGGAGGAGCACAAGCCATAGGCCATCTCTATCCCTTCTCTCCTGCATCTCACCAGTCCACCATGTCCCTGCATCCTCAAATAGTGCTCAATCTCTGCACTGAGTTCCATCTCGGAGATGCCAGGTTTGAAGACACCTTTAGCTACATCAGTAATTCCGCTCAGTGATTTACAGGCCTGCGATATAATACTGATCTCAGCTTCAGATTTCACCATCCGAAGAGTCCTGATTTCCCAGGATATATCAGCAATTATAGCATCAGGAATCATCCGTTCAAACCTTGAGGCAGAAGAATAGGATATGCTATCCAGCGTCATCCCAATCCGTTTGACATCCGGCGAAAGAAACCCCAGCCTCTCGAAAATCTCAGCTATATCCCGGACACCCTGAAACACCTCCAGCTCCAGATGTGTAACTTCTCTACCAATGCGATCTATGGACTTCCGGGCCAGCATCACAGGATCACCAATTGCCGGAACAATCAAATACAATGGCTGAAATGATCCCGTATAGTAGAATATGTCTGAGTTCTGGTTAAGTATTGCAAGGTTGATTTCGGTATTTATCAGGTGCTGCTTGAGCTTGTTTATCCTGATAATAAATTCTTCCTGAGAGAATGGCATTTCCTGACTCCGTAAATTGCTGATGCTTTGAGTATAACATATATTTTTAAAACCACAGGTGTAAATGCTATGTATTTACACTGGAATACACGGAAAATCAATGACTACCAACCTGAATGATGCATCCTATAGCCCCGCCGTTTTCAGAGATTACCAAGTAACATTTAATGTTTTCCATTTCCGTGTATTCCGTCCCTTCCGTGGTTAACCTTCCTTCAACCTATGCAACTTGACATCCCCACTCGACTCTTGTATTCTCGACTGGACAAACCAGGAATTGAAAGGGCAAATATGAGCAAGTTATTCAATATCCATGAGAATGGTATCTATATGGTATGGGAAGTAAACGATGACAATCATGTACAACTGTTGCATTTGTCAGCGGTGCCTTATAAGGAAGATTTAACACCGGAAGACTACAAACACCTATACAAGATGGTTGAGATCCAGCTAACCGGGGAGGATCAGGATGACCACCACGGCTCCAAACACACCGGTACAATGCCCGGTGGGCGGTTGAAATATCAGGGGGATTCGGACACAGTCAATAACCTTGGACGAAAACTTGAAATAGAGCAGGGGGACGATAACATCTCAGTCACCAGCCATTTTCAGTTCTACTCTGGTATTCCTGTCGTCCGTTCCTGGACTGAAGTTATGAACACTGGCGACGCAGCAATAGGCTTGGAGTATGTGACGTCGTTTGCACTGACCGGGATTGATAAAGAGGGTTTGAGCTCCTGGGAGAAGAAATCTGAACTCTATATTCCTTACAACGCCTGGCATGGGGAGTTCCAGTGGCAAAGAGGCACACTGCCGGAGTTCGGTCTGTCGCCTGTAAATATATTCTCAGTCAATAGAATAGCCTACAGCAGCACCGGGACCTGGTCTTGTTCAAACTACCTCCCCATGGGTTGTTATGAGAACACCGAGGCCAAAACCATCCTCTGCTGGCAGATTGAAAATGATGGTTCCTGGGCCTGGGAACTCAGCAGTACTAACCCGAACCGCCTTTACCTTCAGCTGAGTGGACCAACCGAAAATGAGAACCACTGGTGGAAGAACCTCAAACCGGGTGAGACATTCGTTTCAGCGACTGCAGCAGTATGTGTTGTCAATGGAGGCATTGAAGCTGCATTCCAGGGGATGACATGTTACCGCAGAGTTATCCGCCGTCCAAACAAAGACAACGAAGAGCTGCCAATTGTATTCAATGACTACATGAATTGCCTCTTCGCCGAACCAACTGCAGAGCTTGAAGTTCCTCTCATAGACGCAGCAGCACGCATTGGCTGTGAGTATTATGTGATCGACGCCGGATGGTATTCCGCGGGTTTCTGGTGGGATACAGTCGGTGAATGGCTACCCTCTATCGAACGTTTCCCGGAAGGCATCGAAGCGACTCTTGCATATATCCGATCCAAGGGCATGGTCCCCGGACTCTGGCTGGAGCTCGAGGTTGTCGGAGTCAATTCCCCGATTGCCTCAAGAGTTCCCGACAACTGGTTCTTCATACGCCACGGCAAGCGGGTAATCGACCACGGCCGCTATCAACTAGATTACCGCAACCCGGAAGTCATTGCCCATGCAAACTCAGTGGTCGACAGGCTGGTTAAGGACTATGGCGTTGGCTACATCAAGATGGACTACAACATCAATGCAGGCACAGGTACCCAGATTGATTCCGACAGCTTCGGAGACGGTCTGCTGCAGCACAACCGTGCATATAATGAATGGCTGAGTGATGTTTTTGCCCGCTACCCTGAACTGGTAATTGAGGCATGTGCCAGCGGGGGTATGCGCTCAACGTATGGATTACTCGACAAGCACAGCATCCAGTCAACCAGCGACCAGACGGACTACATCAAAACCTCGTCCATCGCCGGCGCAGCATTAACCGCCATAACCCCCGAGCAGGCTGGCATCTGGTCATACCCTCTGCAGGATTCCGACAAAGAGGCTGTTATCTATAACATGATCAATGCAATGCTGATGAGGGTCAACCAGAGCGGAAGAATCGACCAGATGACCGATGAGAACCTCTCTCTGGTAAAGGAAGCCCTGGACGTTTATAAGAGCATCCGCAAATACATCCCTCAGAGTGTCCCTTTCTGGCCAATCAAGGTACCAAGAATGGGAGATGGCTGGATAAGCATCGGTTTACAGGCCAAAGACAGAGCATACATAGCCGTCTGGAGATTGGAATCATCAGAATCTACCCGACAGTTGCCGGTGAAGTGTATGGCAGGCAAGAATGCAGAAGTCCGCTGCGCATATCCATCAGAAGCCAACTGCATCTTCGAGTGGGATGCTGTCAACTCAACACTAAACGTAAAGCTGCCTGAAAGAAATACAGCCAGATTTTTCGAGGTGCTGGTGAAGTAAAATATATAGCGAGGCTAAATTGTGGTGCAGGCTTCCAGCCTGCCTCCCCTGAGTATATTCTGAGCCCCCAACTGGGGGCTCAGAATGACAGCCAGTGCATTACTCACTTGATACAACTTGAGGAGGTTTAGATACAACAATGATAGTTATAATGTTAATAGTTGTCTTGTTAGTTTTTGGCCTTGTTCCTGCATTTGGGAAGGACCTCACGATCGGTTTTATGGACGACCATAGCGCATGGGGAAAAGTAGATCTTGACACCCAAAACTTTAAAGAGGGAACGTCCGCCCTTAAATGGTCTGCAGGTGGAGCTCCCATACAGCGCACTGGTTTGTCTATTCAGCCTGCCGATTACCATTCACTCAGGTTGTGGGTATACTCCGAAAAAGCCACATTCGAGAGGATCGAACTCAGCCTGCTTAATGCTCAAAACAAGCCTCTGGCTGCTCTAACTTTCAGAGTTGACTGGGCAGGCTGGAACCGTATGGAACTACCTCCTGAACGGTTTACTACTGCAAAAGTTGGAGACCCTATAGATTGGGCTGATATGTCCAAATGGGTCTATATGGGCAGGGAAATCAAGATTGACTGGACAAAAGTCAAAGGCATCAAGTTCACAAGACTGCGTCCGGGGTATGGCAGTGGAGCCCTGACCCTCGACGGTCTGGAGCTCTCTACCGATTACCCTAAGATCTATGTCAATGACCACGAAGAAGTTATCGACTGGTTATATTGGGGTGGTGAAACTGCTCCATACTGGAAACCAACCGAGGAGACTCTGAAACGTCCTGCCGGCAGCTTCGGGTTCAATCCATACTGGACCTGGGGTGAAATCTGGATGAAAGAGGACAACAATAACCGGGATATTTGTGCCTACACAAGAGAATTCAATGCCGATCTCACCGGTTATGACACCCTGGAATTCCATCATACTAACGATGCGCAGGGGTATTTGTCGATCCATTGGAAAATAGATGGAGAGTGGTCTACACCGGTAAAATACGAAAAAGGAACAGGTAAGACTATTGATCTGCAAATCCCCATTCCGGAAGGATCAAAGCGCCTGGAGGCAGTGACCATCGATATCAGCGAACCCAAAGACGCGACAGGCGGGGACAACGGCCGGATCATGGTGTGTAACGCGATGTGGCTGCTTCTGAGAAAGACAGGAACACCGATCGGAGAAATTGCATCGGAATTGCCCGAAATCAAGCCCATACCTCTTCAGGGTACTCTGGAAAAGGACGGATTTGCAGCCGGTGTTTACTTTAACAAAGAAGAACTTGCTTCAGTCCGTCATATGTTCATGGAGGGAACTGTAAAAGACCTGGGAGCAGGCATTATCAGTAAAGCTGATGAATATTTGACTGCCGAACCGGAGAAAATGGTCGGCGACTATTATACCGGTATGTATTGGATAGCAAGCCGGGATATAGCTCCCCGGTGCAATTTGGGGGAAATAGCATACAATACAGCCCTTGCATATGTTTTAACTGGTGATAAGAAGTATGCGGATATGGCAAGACGCGCGATGCTGGCGTCCACTCATATTAAGGCATGGACCGATTCATTTTATTGCCGGTATCCCCTGGGTTGGGGAGCGCACGGACGGCCGTTGACAGAATCCAGCGTCACCCACCATTTGGGACTGGCTTATGAATGGGCTTATACTGCGTTGACGCCGGATGAACGAAGACAAATGGAAGATGCACTGATAGAAAAAGGGATCAAGTGGTCGTACGACAGAATAAGCGATCCTGCAGTCCGTGGCATGAATCAGGGAATCGTTTTCGGTTCTGAGATCGGAGTGACGCTGCTCGCGTTGGAACCGCATCGCCCGGAAGTCAAGCCTTTACGAGAACAGGTGACTAAGTGGATGTTGAGCGCAATATCAGATTACTCGCTGCCGGACGGTGACTCAAGCGAAGGGTCGGCATATTGGGCGTATACTATGTCTACTGCTGTGAACCTTCTGGCGGCGCTTGGCAGGAAAGATCCTGGGAGTCTCCACAGGCAATTGGCGCACAAGGTGCAATTGGCCATGGACTGGTTGATCTACCTTAAGAGTAACAGGGATGATAGTTCCGATATAAACTGGAATGACTGCGGATCAGGGACATACATGCCTCCGGCGTCAGTAGCGGCGTTTATGGCAAAATATCTGCACGATCCTACCGCAGCATGGTTTATGAAAAAGTATTCGGGACCTAACGATATGCTGTCCGCATTTATGTGGGATGGAGCGGTAAAAGCCAAGGAACCTGTCAAATATCTCGCTAAGCATTTCAGAGGAACAGGCCATACGATGCTGAGGGAAGGTTTTGAGATAGGCGATGGTCTCGTGACTATGATAACCGGTCCTTTCGGAGGAGGGCACTACCACGCCGATAGACCGGCTTTCACATTTGAAGCATACGCGAAACCGTTGGCAATGGATCCTGGGATGATATCATACAGCGATCCAGAGGCAAATACTCTGGATGATTCCAGAATACACAACACCGTCACTCTGGATGGTGCGAATGTCAGTGACAAGACAAAGACTACAAAGTTCTTTTCCAGTTCGCTGCTTGACTATGTCGAAGTCGAAGGTGCTAAAGCATACAAGGACTGCAGTAAGTATGTGAGAAAGCTTATATATCTAAGGCCTAAAACTCTTGTCGTGTCCGACGATATGCAGCTAAACAAACCTCACCGTATTGAGTGGAACATCAATTCCTGCGTTGACCTTTCACTTAATGGGAATAGGCTGCTGGGTGATTTTGATGGTATTGGATTGGCCGTGGATTTTGCAGGGGCAGATCAGCTCAGTATGGAAAAAGAAATAACTGCTTGTTTGTACCCGGATTCCAGGAACAACCACAGAACGGTCTATGCTTCCCAACAGTCGCTGAAACAGCGTTTTATGGCGGCGTTGCGCCCGACAAAGGGCGAATCAAACAAGTTGAAGCCTGCAAAATCCCTGAGCGGAAAAGGTTTTCAGGGAATGGAAATGTCTGTAGGATCGGATATCTACATTGTGCTGGAGAGCACCGGAGGCCCGATAAAAGCCAATAGTGTCGAATGCGACGGCGAAATAGCTGCAATCAAGCTCTCTAGAGGCAAACTTACAGGAGCAGCAGTAATCAGCGGCACAAAGCTCACCTGCAAAGGCCAACAACTGATCTCAACCGACCATAAAGGGAACTTCAGTATAGACTATCTCAATAGCACCGCATCTTTACAGGCACCTGTGGGAACAAAAGTCACATTCATCGGTCAACAAGGTAAAACACCGGGCAAGGTACTAATTGGTAGAATGCAGAAAAAACTCCGCCCCGCTGATGCCGTAGTAGAGGGAAATGGTGTGACTATAAAAATCCCAACAGGCAAAGCCCCACCAGAAGGATATCAGGTGCAATTTGATTGAGCGTGTAAAATTATTTAACCACAGAATACACTGAACACACGGAAAAGAACTGAAATTACTTGTATTGGTTTCCTATGGTTTCTTGTTTGTAATCACGATAAGGTTGCAATAACGAGACACAAATCACCCTATTTCCCTTTCCGTGTATTCAGTGTATTCCGTGGTTAAATAAAAAAATCGAATCAGGAGACCAAACATGAAACCAGTTATAGCAACAGTCTTTGCCTTATTGTTTATAGCGCTGACTATTCCTGCTTATGCAGCAACCACAAACCTGCTCAATAACAGCAGCTTTGAAGTCTGCACCAATGGGAATATCCCGGATTTCTGGGGGCCTGGTGGGATGGGGCTTTCTGTGCCTGAGTACGTGTTGAATCCTGATTCCTGGAGGAAACGCTGGGGGGTTGATGAATCCACCAGTCATTCCGGAAAGCGCTCCATGCGGATCGATTGTCCCGGTGATGCTTCCAACATCTCCCTTCATAGCAAGTGGCTGGATACTCCAAAGATTAATGTGCCGTATACATTGTCCGTTTGGCTTAAAGCTGACAGGGAAGACTATCCTGTTGCGTTCGGTTTTGAGGGAGTGAAAGAGATAACTATCGGAACAACCTGGAAACGGTATTGGGTCACTTATGATGCCTACGATAAACTGCTGACCATTAGTTTAATTCCCAAAGCTAAAGGTATTATCTGGGTTGATGACTACCAGTTTGAAGAGGGCAGCCAGCCTACGGACTGGACACCGGCACCTGGTGATGCGTCATTGACTGGTGATGCAGTCCATCGGATTGTCCCTGATGTAAAACCATTCAAATTCAGACCCGGGAAGAAAACACCGGCAGTTGTGAAGATTGACTCCAACCGGAGGTTCCTTGTGGATGGTGTTCCTTTTATCCCTTTCTCTTCCGGATGGGAGCACACTCCTACACGGGAAATCATACATGATACAGCCAAAGCCGGGTTTAATGCTATCACTATATGGGTCGGTAACGACAAAAAACTGGAAGAAGTGCGCAAGTGTTTTGATGATGCCAATTCCTTCGGTCTGAAGGTTGTCGTTGGTATGTCCGGAGGGATTACTGATGAGAACCGGACAATGTTCATGACCAGCCTTAAAGACCATCCGGCGCTGATAGCCTGGAATGTGTGCGATGAACCGATGGGCGATGACCCTACACCAGCCAAAGCTTACGAACTGGCAAAGAAAATAGACCCAGCCCATCCGGCTTACGTCAACTATGCACCAGGGTTCTACCTGCCTGATAAATTGTTGTCCGATATCGCCAGTCTGGACCAATATACTATAGGGTGCGGATACACTCCTCTGGACCAGGCCAAAAATGTGGATATGCTGGAAAAAATTGCGAAACCCGGTGGAGGACCAAGCTGGATCTGGCTCCAGAGCAGCGGCAACGCCTACTGGATCCCGAGAGAACCCACAGGCCCGGAAGAAGAAGCAATGGTCTACCTCTGCCTGATCCACGGAGTCCGCGGCATAAAGTTCTGGATAGACATCCCCCTGAACTCCGAACTGCACAAAACAATGAAAATGCTTACCAGAGAAGTAAGAGAACTAACTCCAATAATCTACTCTCTGGATACACCTCCAGCAGTCTCAGTCTCCCCATCCAGCATCCACATGTTTGGTAAAATGTATAAGGGACGGAAATATGTTATAGCAGCTAACACCCTCCCAACCAAATCAACCGCCGAACTAAAAATCCCAACCACCCGCAGCGAAGCTAACGTGCTCTTTGAGAATCGGAAAGTTAAGGTGGAGTCTGGGGTTATTAAGGATAGCTTTGAGGGGTATCAGAGGCATGTTTATGAGGTGAAGTGAATGCTTGAATCAGACTATTAAAAACCTTGCTGTTGAATTAATGGGGAATTCATGGGGACATAGGGGTTGTTGAAAAGTCGGCAAAATCGCACCCCCCAATTCCCCCTTGGCGAAGGGGGCCAGGGGGATTGATTCCCGGGAACGCCAATCTCCTGATTGGCGATTAGTTACTTCGGTTGTCGAGTGGAACGGAACAGCCGAAGTCAGGCTCGGAATAGTCTGCAATGTGTAAATCCAACCGCCTGCATCGGCAGTTCCACTTCGTTCGACTACCGACGCAACCCAAACAACCCCATCTGCATGCATACAAAGTCCAAAGGATTTATTACACTAAATGCCTGCAGGAATAACATTCCCACACCGCTAATATATAGCCTAAACCATACCTGCTGTGATGACTCTTTTGTCAAGGGGAACTTCGAATGGATGCTTATTCTGAACTGTTGGACCATATAAATGCACTGAAGATCATTGATACCCACGAACACCTGCCGTTTGAACGCGACCGGTCTGCGGATGCGGACGTGTTGGCTGAATGGCTCACTCATTATTTCTCCTGCGACCTTGTTTCAGCCGGACTCAGCGATGCTGATCTTGCATTTGCTAGGGACTCCAAGAGAGACATCACGGACAGGTGGAAAGCTGTTGAACCTTACTGGCATGCTGCGGAATCCACAGGTTATGGGCGTGCATTAGCGATTGCAGCAAGGGATATATACGGGATCGACAAGATATCAGTCGATACGATAGGGGACCTGGACAAAGCATTTAAAGAAGCCAGAAACCGGGGAGGGCATTATAAACGCGTTCTCGGGGAAATGTCCGGAATAGCGCTGTCGATACGGGATACAATGCCGATGCCATACGAGGAGACCCGTGACCCATTCGTCTTTACGCTGCATGTGAACGCATTTATGCAGGTAAGCCATTATATGGGAGCGAGGGGAGCGGCTTCTGAAGTGGGTCTGGAAGTCCATACTTTGAAAGACTGGATGGAAGTCGTCCGGCGGTATATAGAAAAGTATCTGAATGGCAAGACCAGAGTAGTCTGCCTGAAAAATGTCTCAGCTTATTATAGAAACCTGCACTTTGACAAGGTGACTTATTATGAGGCTGAGAAGGCTTTTAATGAATTGTTCAACGAAGGTAACCTGCCGGACTGGAGAGAGCCTGTAAAAGCCGCCAAACCGTTCGGCGATTGGATGATGCATTATATCTGCAGTGTTGCGGACGAATACAGGCTGCCCATGCAGATACACACCGGACTCCAGGAAGGCAACGGAAATGTGATATGTGACGCCAACCCGGCGCTGTTATCCAACATATTCCTGGAATACAGAAATGCGAGATTCGACCTGTTCCATATGGGATATCCGTATATGATGGAACTGGGCGCTCTTGCAAAGAACTTCCGGAATGTGTTTATAGACATGTGCTGGGGCAACATCATCAGCCCGGAAGCAGCAAGACGTGCGCTTGTGGAATGGCTGGATACAGTTCCTGCAAACAAGATAAGCGCCTTCGGCGGTGATTATTGTTTTGTAGATGGAGTATACGGTCATCAATACCTGGCAAGGAGAAATGTTGCCGCTGCACTTGCGCAAAAAGTAACGGACGGATCTTTCAGCCTGGACAGAGCTAAGGAAATATCCGGTTGGCTGTTTGTAGAAAATCCAAAGAGGCTGTTCGGGTTGGACCGGTTCCTGAATTAGATATAAATTGGTTGCCGCGGTAGTTCCAATTATTTTGACTACCGCAGGTAAGCCAACACAGAAATGGCTATATTTTTTACAGCATGTAACCGCCCGCAAGAACCACGTCATCCTGATCAAACGGGACTGATCAAACGGGACAGACACCATTTTGGTGATTATGTAGTCAATCAAAATAGAACAAAATGAACTTGACTCTTTTCATCCGCAGCTCAAATGAAGCCTAAATCGCTAGGTTTCTCTCGTCAAATGGTATTATAAGGATAGAGGTAAGAGATATGGCAGTATCTATTAGAGCACATTTTGATGGTACGAATATTGTACCGGATGAACCCGTGGATTGGCCTGCGGGCACATGCGTTGACGCTGTATTGACAATCATTGATTCACAACCAGAGCGTTCGGCTGAACGTGAGGTAGCATGGGAGCATCTTCTTTCTCTACGCATTCCAGGTATAAAAATACCGGAAGAAGCTTTGCGACGTGAGAATATGTATGAAGACAGGATATGAGCATAATCATTAAAGCCCATTATGACGGCACAACGATTGTTCCGGATGAACCTGTTGATCTGCCTGTCAATGAACCTTTGGAGTTAGAGCTCAGACAACCATCTGCGGAGTTGGTTTGGGATCCTGAAAAAGCCTGAAAAGTGCTTAAACGTCTGGTTTCCAGAGCAGTAGATGCGAATATTCCCCTGGAAGCTCTCAGACGCGAAAACTCATTTGAGGACCGCGGCGCGTGACGGTTCTTTTTGGAATACTGAGATCAGCAGGTTGCTTTGCATTGAATATATGAATCTATCTGTGTTTATTAGCTTGCTCCAAGTAACAAAAAAAAGACTTCACCCAATAACAGTTTTAGTCATCAGGCAAAGTCTTTATTAAATGGAAACCGAAAGGAGAAAAAGAAAAAGGATTTACACAATAACATATCGGTATGTTTGGCAACCAGCATTACATTAAAATAGCAAATAGTTGGATATTTGTTGCAGTTGTCTCTATAGTAGAGTGAAATGAAGCTGACGCGGTAAAATAACACGTGTTCCATACTGAAATCCGGAGAGCCAGATGAAGACAGGAATCATATCAATATTCGTATTGTTATTTGTTGTTGTGAGTGTCTCCACTGCCAGGGCTGCTAACCTGTTGGCTAACAGTAGTTTTGAAGTCTGCACTGTAGAGAAGCTGCCTGATTTCTGGGGGCCGGGGAGGTTGGGGATTTCTACTCCGGTTTGGGTGCTGAATACTGACTCTTGGAGAAGGCACTGGGGCGTTGATGCTCGGAACAGCCACAGTGGGAAGCGTTCTCTGCGGATTGATTGCCCGGGTGATGCTTATGACCTTTGTGCGTTCTCGCGGTGGGTTGATCAACCTAAGCTCAGTGTTCCATATACCCTGTCTGTGTGGCTGAAGAGTGACAGGGCAGATATGCCGGTCAGTTTTGGTTTTCTGGGCACTGAAAAGGATGTAAAAGTCAGTAAAGAATGGACCCGCTATTGGGTCACCGGTTCCCCTTATGAGACTCCGCTGACTATGATCATCCACCCAATGGCAAAGGGTGTGCTCTGGATAGATGACGTTCAGTATGAGCAAGCAAGCGAACCTACGGATTATGCACCGTCAGGATACGATGCAACATTGACCGAAGCAGCAGTCCACAGGATTGTACCGGAGACTAAGCCGTTTAAATACAAACCCGGAAAGTCCACGATGTCTATTGTGACTATAGACCCCCACAGACGTTTCCTGGTTGATGGTGTTCCGTTCATTCCATATGCAACATCCTGGGAGCATCTGCCCAATCGGGAGATACTCAAGCACACAGTCGAAGCCGGATTCAACTCCGTATTTGTATATGTAAGCAACGATATATCCCTGGACAGTGCTCGCAAGTGCCTGGATGACGCCAACTCCTTCGGGTTGAAAGTGATCTGTTCGATGCTGGGAGGAATCACTACAGAGAACAGGACACTCTTTTTAACCGGCTTGCGGGAGCATCCGGCGCTGATTGCCTGGAACGTGTGCGATGAACCTGTGCCGAACGATCCTACGCCTCAGCCTGCATATGAACTGGCAAAGAAACTCGACACGGCGCATCCTGCATACGTAAACTACGCTCCCAGTTTCTACTTTCCGGAAGTCCTGCCGACTGATATCTCCAGCCTCGACCGCTACGACATAGGCTCAGGAGGCACTCCAATAAACCAGGCAGAATTTACCGATCAGCTGGAACACATAGCAATCCCAGCAGGTAAACCGAGTTGGATCTTCCTTCAAAGCAGCGGTTATGCCTATTGGATGTCCAGAGAGCCAACCGCTCCCGAACAGGAAGCAATGGTCTACCTGACCCTGATCCATGGAGCCAGAGGCATCAGCTTCGTATTCGACAAACCTCTGAGCGCCGAACTATGGAAAGGCAGAAAAGCCCTTGCTAGGGAAATAAGAGAACTAACCCCGATCCTGTATTCTCTTGACCCTCCTCCGACAGTCTCAGCCACCCCTGCAACCATTCACTTAGTCGGAAAAAGCTATAATGGACGCAGATATATTATTGCAGCTAACACCCTTGCAACTAGAGTGAAAGCTGAGATTAATATCCCCGGGTCTTACAAAACTGCGACTGTTCTGTTTGAAAATCGGAAGATAAAGGTGGAGAATGGGGTGATCCGGGACGCATTTTTAGGATATCAAAGGCATGTATATGTAGTACACTAAATAGAATCCACCATTCGCTTACGATTCGCACCGCGTAAAAAGGATACAATCCCAGATGAAACTACATCACTTGATATTAGTTACTATACTGTTGATTTGTTCCAGGTCTGCACAGGCTGCTCAGCAGACTCCAGAAACTATCTGGACCACTGCTGTCACACTTGCCCCTGGACTTGGGTTCTGGGTTGCACCTGAGGAGCGATCGGGTACGTTCCCGATCGGGGAGACCAGTCGATATAAAACCTCGGTTACCGGCAGTGGGACACTTACCTGGGTAGTAGACTTCCCCCAGTCAGGAAAATATCAGGTCTGGACCCGCCAGATGGGATTCCCCAAATCAGGTATTGACGTCCTTGTAAATGAGGCAGCTGTAAGCGGTGGGAAAGGCTCTTCCAACACAAACGGCAACCAGTATACCTGGTTTCATGTTGGAGAGACTGCTATCAAAAAGGGACTTGCACACGTTGATCTGGTCATAAATCAGAGGGCATTGGATGCGGTGCTTTTTACCCTCGATAAGGACTTCCAGCCCGAGGTAGGTCCGTTACCAGTTATGGTGAAGAGTCCGATACTTCGTGCACCGCGCAGATATCGAAACGATTCACATCTGAAATCTATCGCAGGAGCAGCAGGGATGGTTGCCGGCAGGATGGATGATCCTTACCAGCAGCACAATAACGATATTGTCCCTTCCGGTATCGAAGTGCTGGATGCAGTTCATCTTTGGGGCAGTCCAAACCAATATGTGACCGCCACTTTCTCTCTGCGTGCCCTTGTAAATGCTTCAGAGGTAAATATAGACCTATCAGGTGTAAAAAGCCCTGAATGGCGATTGGACAGCAGTCACTTTGAACTCAGAGTAGCCCAATTGAGGGATCGGAGTATTGCTGCTTACAGTGAACACACTGCACTTACCGGCAAGGGTACGATACCGGACCTGCTGCTGCGCGATGACCGGACCGTGTTCCCACCCTCAGGCAAACAGGGAGGTTTTGGAGGTGGACATTGTGTCACATCCATCCCTGCCCATGAAAGCAGGCAGATATGGATGACCGTTCAGATTCCTACATATTGTCCGCCCGGTGAATTCCGCGGAGTTGTCAATATACAGGTTAAAGGCAGCAAGGAAAGAAATCTTTCGATCCCGGTGGTATTAAATGTGCTTCCCATCGATCTGAAACCTGTGGATGGATACTACGGATCGTTCTACCGCTGTAGTATTGATCCCAAGTCAAAAGGAGGCATCACCTCGAAGCAGCTGTTGTCCGATCTTCAGTTCCAGGTAATGTATGGACTGAACGCTGCAACTCTTTATGATGGTGCCAAAATGATTCCATATGCCCGGCAGGCCGGTATGACTCAACCTCCGGTCTCAATGGTTCCCCGGACTACCGATGGCGGCAACTGGGAGGATGAAGCACGTAGGCAGGTTGCTGAAGCAAAGGCAATGGGTTTCCCAGACCTCTATTTCTACGGAGTTGATGAAGCTCACACCGACGATGCCGTCAAACTGGCAAGATCGGCAGGGGAAAGGTCGATGAAAGCCGGAATCCACGAACAGGATTCCTTTATGTCTCCTGCGGATTACGACAAACTTAAAGATGTCGTCAGCCGGCCGGTAATGATGATGTATAACTTCAACACCTACAGCGCCCACAACGAACTAGTGGATTATGCCAACCAAAAAGGCTTTCAGCCGATATCATACTGGTTCTCCAATGCCTCATACCCGCTCCGTGACAGGGCTCTGGTTGGCCTCTACAACACCGCCTGTGGATACCTCGGCACCGCCCCCTGGGCATCGCAGGACTATGGGGACAGCGGACCGAGTGCAGACTATTTCTACTTCTACCCGGACAAGACAGGCGAACCAATCCCGACAATCCGCTTCGAAGCCTACCGGCAGGGAATAGATGATGTCCGCTACCTGCAGGCAATGGACCGTGCAATATCATCAGCAGAAAAGATCCTGGTTGAAAACCCGGAAAACCCCAACCTACAGAAAGCCCTCGCAGATACCCGCCTGGTAAGAAAAACCCGCTTCGAATCAATTACCGGAGGATACATAGGTTTCGTCAACAGCATCACAGCCAAAACGCTGGAGGAGACCCGAAAAGAGATGGCAGAAGCAACTATCAACATCAATAACAGCATCAACAAGTAATATGAATTGTCATCCTCAACGCGTCCATCATCCTGAACGCAGTGAAGGATCTGTATAAGTGATTATCCCAATACTTTTCGTTAACGAATGGTATAATAAATATGGAGGCGAGAGATATGGCTATAGCAATAAAAGCACATTATGATGGCAAGACTATCGTACCCGACGAACCGCTAGACTTGCCTGCAGGGACGTCGGTCGATGCTGTGTTGACGATTGTCGAATCGAAACTGGAATCTTTATCTGAGCGGGAAGTAGCATGGCAGCATTTACTCTCCCTGCGCATTCCTGATGTCTGCATCCCTGATGAAGCTTTGCGGCGCGAAAATATGTATTAGACCCAACCCAAGCCTCCGCAAAAATATTCTGACTCCTGTCTTCTGACTCCTGACTCCTCCTTCCCTTCCCATCCCCATCCTGCTATCATATATCCGACATCATTCTGGAGGCTTACAATGGATATTAAGGGTAAAGTGATTCTCATTACCGGGGCGTCAATGGGGATTGGGTTGGCGGCGGTTCGGAAGTTTGCTGAGGGTGGGGCGAAGCTTGCGCTGTTGGCAAGATCTGCGGATGTGCTTGAACGGCTTGCTGATGAACTCAATGGGCAGGGAGTTGAGGCTATAGCTGTACCGGCTGATCTGCTTGTTGCTGAAGAAATAGACCGGGCAATCGAGCAGACCTATAAACACTTTGGCCGGATCGATATACTGATCAACAACGCCGGACAGGCAGCTGCAGGAACCATTGCCGATGTAAATCCGGATCATTTCCGGCAGATTATGGAGCTCAATGTCTTCAGTCCGCTGCTTGTAATGCAGAAGGTGATCCCGATCATGCGAAAACAGGGTGGGGGGATTATTATGAATATCTCCTCAATGGTCACCAAAATGCGTATACCGGCACTGGCAGCCTATGCATCTACAAAGTGTGCACTTAACATGCTTTCAGATACTGCCCGAATCGAACTTGCTCCGGACAATATTCGGGTTATCTCAGTCTTCCCGCGCCTGACTGCGACCGATTTCCACACCAATTCCCTGGGCAGCCAGGAACCCCGCCAACGCCAGCGCATAAACCCATCAGTCCCAATAGACACCGCAGAACATGTGGCAAACAAGATATATATTGCTGCCATCAACGAGCCTGATGAGCAGTATATGGATATATAAAAAAATGTGCTCAATATCTGAATGCAAGTCTAGAAAATCAAGCACATTTCGCTGTTGGAGTGAATCCCATGATAATGGTAAACAACAATGATAGGCAGTTTGTCATTCCCAGCTTGACTGGGAATCCAGAAATCAAAGTGTTTGGTAATCCTGTCTATACTGACCTCCATATCGGAGGAAGCAGCGAAGTAATATCAGGACATATGTTAAGTTGAATATAATTCTTGTAGTTATAGCAATCCTTCTGGCAACCGCATTGCCATCGTTAAGCGCTCCACGCGTGAAGGCACTTCTCGTCGGCACTCCGGATCAGACAGTGGAGTTCAAAACCTGCCTGCAGCAATACGGTGCAGCGGTGGTAAGCCGTAACAATCTCGACCAGTCGGCGCTATCGCAGTTAAAACAGTCTGAAATCTTTGTGATCTGTGCACCGGCATCCTCTTCTCCTCTCAAGCTATCAGCAAATGATGTCACAACAATAAAACAATTCATTGAGCAAGGCGGCAGGGCTTATATAGAGTACGCTGATATACCTGATGGCACTCTCCCAGGTTGGAGCATGGACCATACACCAATACTCAACAGGTTCGAAATGCTGGCTGCTGAGGTGGACAACCCGGCCGCCTGCAGCCTCAATAAAGATGATCTGCTGGAAGAGCACAACTCCTATCTCCTGGACTTTCACGCTCCTTCTGATGCTGTTATTCTGCTCAACTATGGACTCTATCTCGGCACATATAAAGTTGCCAGGCAGTTTGTAGAGGAAAAGTCCAACTTTACAGTGCTAATCGACCTGGGTTCGGAGAAAAACATAACAGGGGCAGCGCAGTGGTTTGGCGGTAAGAACCCGAGCTACGCTCCTGATGTTGTCAGGTTCAGCTATGCTGGCGAAGCCAAGAAATTCGGTAAAGAGACAGAAGTGTCGTCGAATCAATTCCAGGAAGGCAACCTGAAAGCTTCGGCAGACTTCGGCAGTGTGCGTGCTCGGTATGTCCGGATCTGGTGTCAGAAAGAGAAGGTCAGTCCCGTCACCGACTTTCTCAAACTTGATGGAGTAGAGGTCTACGATGCATCGGGTAACAACATTGCCAAAGGCTGTAATTACACACTCCAGGTCAAAAATGAAACCCCTGAGAGTGTAAATGGAGGGAAATTGACATCAGGTATATCCCCATTAGCTTGGCAGGAGGACCGGAGCTGTCTATATAGTGTCTCACAGACAATGGGATGGAACACCCGAAAGTGGAATGCCCTGGCAGAGTGGAAATATGGCAAAGGTATGCTCATCTACTCCGGAACCTCGCTGAGTGTTTTCCGTAAGCACAATTACAGGCTGACCTCCCGCTGGGAGGACCTTATCCGTGGGATATCTCTCTCCCTATTCCCTGCAGATGTTCAGGAAGACGTCGCAGATAGATGGATTCCGCTCAAAGTCCACACGCAGCCAAGGACCTGGGTCGAACCCGGGGCACTGACACAGCTTCATGTGGAGACTATTCCCGGCGCTACTATTAAAGTCTCTTCTCCCGGACTGGTATTCGACAAGAGACATCAGGAGAGTCCAGGAGTATATATCTATCCATTCCATCCTAAAGCTGGGGAATATGAGATATCCGTTCAATCGTCAAATGGTCTCTCCGGCAGGACTGTAAAAACGAAACTATCGGTGCACACCAGAAAAGTTATGTACCGCCGTGCACTCGACAGGAATATGAAATGGTTTATGAACTCAGGACTGGTGACCGGCAGGGATGCCGGTGATGGAGTCAGGAGTACATTGGAGATAGGTTCGCTGTATGCAGGATCAGCTGAGGACCTTCCCAGCCCCTATCGTGTGGATTGCCAGTCGATGAGCGGTAAAGCATTCTATTTGTATGGAGAACTCACCGGTAATCAAATCTGGAAGACCCGTGCAGAAAACCTTGCAAATCTTGTGTTGAATAACCAGTTCCCCGACCCATCCAGGGCAAGATTTGGTGGGTTCAAATGGCTCTTTTCCGGCTCTGATTCCATCTATCCGCAGGATGACAACAACCGCAATATCGACTTCCTTTCATTCCTTTGGAACAAAACCGGAAATCCCAAATATCTGGAGGCAGTCCTGAGAAACGTCGAAATGCTGAGGGATACCTGCCGTGAAGATGGCACTATGGGTTGGTTCTCGGTCGATCCAAACACTCTGGATTCCACTGGCCGCTTTGCAATGAGAAATATCGACAACAGCCCCTTAACCTCCTATTCTATGCACAGATTCCATACCGGATGGCTCTCTGCAGCTTTGCCGGAGTATAAGAGCCTGCTAGCGCAGATGGCTCGGATATACGGACTGGCTGCAGTGACACCCGGAGCAGCTGAGCGTTCAACTTTTCCCGGCTGGACAACCGGAGGGGATCAATTCTATGCCTATGCCTTAAATTATTTGCCAAAGAACAACCCATTGAGAGCTGAACTTCTGGAAACTGTATCCAAGGCAAAAACAGCATATTTGAATGATCCCTGGGTGAAGAGATGCGGTTATCCTGCGCAGGCTGGCGATATCGATTCCGCTTCACTTGAGAGGGCTTTTACCAACGATTCAGCCATACACACCCTGGCAGGGGAACCGATCACCGACCAGATATACAGTACTCCCTGGACAGCTCTGTACGGCTGGCTGTTACACAAAGCTGCTCCGGATAATAAGGTGTTCAAGCAATACTTCGAGACTACTCTCGACTATCTGGTAAGGATACAGTTCGAGAATCCCGACAGTAGGCTGGATGGCTGCTGGATGCGGGGATTCGATATGGAAAACTGGGAATACTACGGCACCCGGTACGACCCCAACTACGGCGCCTATCATGCCTACACCGGATGGATGAACTCCACTATCGACACTGCGCTTGCCTGGTACCTAATGGATGTAGATCCATTCGCCACAATAGGACCGGAGCATAATACACAGGTAGAAACAATGCTTGCAAAAGTCCGATCAGAAGTGAACCCGGATTACATCAGAGAGGTCAACTATCTGAAAGGTATCAAGCTAACAACTGACAATACTCCCGACCTTGGTTCGAAAACCACCACTACAATAACCGATGGGATAATTGAAGGTATACGCGAAGACAACCTGTCCGCCGGATGGACAGTGCCGGCTGGAACCGGTGATTATACAGTCGAACTTACCGCTGACCTTTGCCAGATAGTGAATGTTTCCAGGCTCTCAATCAGGACCGGAGCATTGGATACTAAATGCAGAGCAGACTCAGTTGAATTGCTGCTGGGAGAAACATCCGATAATCTCCGGTCGATTCTGATATCTACTCTGTCAACACCGGAGGGTATGGACTGGCTCTCATTCCCCCCAAGCAATTGCAGATATGCTAAAATCCGCTTGATTAAACACCAAAACGCCTCCTCATATCAGAGACTCTATGTTGGAGAGATACAACTCATAGGTCTCTCCGAACCTCATATGTCTCCCTCAAAATGACTAACTCAGGCACTTAATGCTATGTATGTGATTAGCCTAGTGCTAAATACTGATGCATAGCAAGACAACGTACGTTATTGTACTGAAACATGCTCTATTTTATAGTGGAAAATGCCGATAACATTTGTGAGTACTCATCACATGTAACAATGAGGTTGCTGATCAAGCAACTCGCATTCTATCTTTGCTGGACAAGATGGTATCGACACCAATGGATCTAACTGGCCAAGATGGATACTTCAAGAAGGGAATATAAATGATTATCAAAAAACTGTTGTTACCTTTAGTTGCAACCATTCTTCTACTGATGGCCATATCGTGTTTTGCACAATCGACCAGTGTACCTAAGGGGATATCCCTGCGGATAGGTGCATTCATGCCTGCACGCAGCTTCGTATCAGATACTATCGGCAGCAGCATGTTGGATGTGAGGCTTGGTTATGACTGGAAAGACAATGCCAAATCCACTACAACCCTGGAAACCGGTTGGTTCGGTTCCACAAAGAACGACAACAATTTCCAGGTCTATCCACTCGATTGTAGCTATAAAGTGAAGACTGAATCCAAATTCTTTTATGGAGCAGGCGCAGGACTGTACTTCGCCAAAATCAACGAAGTCAGTAAAACCCACTTTGGTCTTCATGTGCTCAGCGGCTGGGCATTCACCGACATTGTCGACCTTGAAGCGCGCTATACAAATATTAACGGCAACCTGGACGGTCAAAACATCAGCGGTTGGTCGATCTTCCTTGCTGGGAAGTTCTAGGCTGCATTATTCATGATTTACTAAAAATATCCGAATTCAGTAAACCTCGGAGGTTTGGAAGTGTTCAAGAGTAAAAGTAGAATGTATACAATATTGATGGTCTTTTTGTTGACTGTCATTGTAACTGGATATACTAACGATGCAGCTCAAGCCGCTAGAGCCCCCGCTGCTACATGGTCTTTTGTCATCCTTGGTGACACCCGTGGCGATTTCGATCCTACAAAAATGCCCCCTTATGACATTACTACGCAGACTGGAGTGAGTAATGATCTAGGCAGGATATCTGCAGAAGTTGCGTTGTTGAATCCTGATTTTGTGCTTCATGTCGGCGACCTGATCCTTGGTGACCTTATTAAAGTTACAGCATCTCTGGGATTCAAAGGACTTCCCGACATACCGTTTGCCCAGCAGTATGTCGCATTCAAAACTGCAGTCAAGCCTATTACTGACAAGGGTATCCCGATTTACACAGTGCGGGGTAACCATGAAGTCAGCTGCGGGGATGGTATAAATGGCCCTCCCGATCCTGCACAGGCAGCCGCTTACTACCAGGCGATGGGACAGTATATGCCTCAAAACTACACAAGAGCCTGGGGGCGCAAGTCCGGAGGAGACCAGAGGGGATTGACCTATTCCTTCACTCATAAGCAAGTAACTGTTGTTGCTGTTGACCAATACTCCTATTATGTAGCTCCGGATCCTCAGCCGGTACCATGGTATGCGCCAAAGAACGTAACTTGGGGTACAAACCTCTGGGGATTCCATACTATTGACCAGGCATGGGTTAGTGACCAACTCAAAAAGGCAAAAACACCATTCAAGATAGTATTCGCACACGAACCCGTTTTTGTAGCCAGCGCTGCTCCATATCCTCCAAATGGACAGGAGTATGAGTGGTTTGCGGAACTCTACTTCGGACCATCAAGTCTGGGTGGCCAGGCACGCAGGCAGGAGTTTGTTGACATGCTGGGTAATAACGGAGTCCAGCTCTATGCAGTTGGACATGTACATAATATGAGTATTGCCTCCTTCACAGATACAGCAGGTCACAAAATGTATCAGTTGACCGCGGGCAATGGAGGCGCTTATCCAATGAACAATGCGCCAAATCCTCCCACTCCCGAACCGGCACTGAAAGGCGCGCAATATGAACTGGAAAAACCCGGGTTCACTTATGTGACAGTCAATCCAAACACCAACAAAATGCTGATGGAATACTATGTCATGGATCGTGATGATCACACATGGTCAAGAGAAAGTTTTACGACAGAGATTCCTGGTTCATAGAGTCTTAAACGAAATAGGACTTACACGTTTTTTCAGCCCGCATTATTCGTGATTAGCTCAGCTTTTTATCCTCACAACCGGACAAAAGCTGAGTTGATCAAGAATAAAGCGGGTTAGTCTTTCTTACTGAGAAGTAACCTGCTCACAGCGCCTGGAACTGCGCTACCCTGGCGGAGGTTTATAGTGTTCAATATCAAAAGAACTATATCTATATTGCTCATGATCATTATGCTGGTCATCTTTACAGCTGTATTCAAGAATGAATCCGCTCAGGCCGCTCAAGCTCCAATAGCCAAATGGTCATTTGTTATCTTCGGCGATACACGCGGCGCTTTCGATGGGACGAAAAATCCTCCTTATGACATTGCTACCCAGACCGGAGTAAGTGTTGATCTAGGCAGGATCGCTGCAGAAATCGCGCTGTTGAATCCGGATTTCGTACTTCATGTCGGCGATATGATCCATGGCGATTCTCTTCACGATGCAATATCTCTGGGATACACCAATCTAATCGATATACCATATGCCACACAATTTCAAGCGTTCAAAACTGCCGTGAAACCTATAACTGACAAGGGTATTTCGATTTACACGGTACGAGGCAACCACGAGGTCAGTGAATCGGACGGTATATCCAGGCCCCCCGATCCCGCGCTGGCTGCTGCTTACAACCAGGCATTCGGTCAATATATGCCTCAGAATTATACGAGAGCCTGGGGCCGTAAGACTGGTGGAGAGCAGAAGGGATTGACCTATTCATTTACTCATAAACAGGTAACCGTTGTGGCAGTTGATCAATATTCTTATTGGGTTCCACCAAGCCCTCCGCCTGTTCCCTGGTATGCCCCGAAGAACGTTACCTGGAACACAAATTTGTGGGGATTTCATACTATCGACCAGGCATGGGTTAGTGATCAGCTTAGAATAGCAAAAACTCCATTCAAAATCGTCTTCGCACACGAACCTGTCTTTATCGCCACAGGTATAACTCATCAACCAGGCGGTCAGGCATATGAATGGTTCCCGGAACTCTACTTTGGCCCGTCATACCATGGGGGCCAGGCGCGACGCCAGGAATTTGTTGACATGCTGGGCAATAATGGCGTCCAACTCTATGCAGTGGGACATGTGCACAACATGAGTATTGGTTCCTTTACAGATACAGCTGGTCACAAAATGTATCAGTTGACTGCAGGCAATGGAGGAGTATATCCGATGGACAATGGCGTAAACCCTCCCACACCTGAACCAGCTCTGAAGGACACACACTACGAACTGGAGAAACCTGGATTCACTCTGGTAACAGTCAACCCCAACACCAACAAGATGCTGTTGGAATACTATGTCATGGATCGTGCTGACTACACATGGACAAGGGAGATTTTTACGACAGAGATATCTGGTTCGTAGAGCCTGAACCAAAAATGGGACTAACAAGAGATATAGAGTAGTCTACTAACAATCCCTCCGCTACCTCATATCCGGGGGGATTGTTTTGATATATGCTTGGGAATTACCTTCTTATTGAGAATCCTCCAGTTTACACTCTCCCATCTATAACTCGCCACATCACCTCTAGCTGCTTGAATATAGCAACGATATGAAAAATGCCCTGTGTATATGTCTCAATAGTCACTGATATTAATTACAATGAGCAGTGTATGTATATCAATTACTTGTTTGCATTGAGTGTGTTAATGGTGACGAATGACATATAATGCTGATAAAATATCATATAACTATATCAATATCAAGTAATATGCTCTATATTGTGCTTTACGATCTAGTAATACAACTAAAAACAGAAAAAATATAGAATATTGAAGGAATATATTGGCCGGGTGGGGTATAATATCACTAGTTCTCGCAAAATCATGAGAACCAGACAGAGGGGAGAAATATGAAAAAAAAGCATTTGTTAAAGGTATTAGTTGTGATAATGTGCTTGGGTGAAATTGCACAGGCCGGAACTTGGACGGCTACAAGCCTTCATCCAGCAGCCGCTGGATGGTCGATGAGCTATGCAGTCTCTGATACCCAGCAGGTAGGATGGACTCAGTATGAAGGTATGCAACGATTTGCATGCTTGTGGAATGGCACTGCAAACAACCTAGTCAATCTGAATCCTGCAGGTGCGACTATGTCTGAAGCTAGGGCCATCTACGGCAGTCAGCAGGCTGGTTATGCTCAGATTTCTGGTTATGATCACGCTAGTCTGTGGAGTGGAACTGCAGATAGCTGGATAGATCTGAATCCTCAAACAGCTTCATATTCATACGTCTATGGAATGTCAGCAAACCAGCAGGTCGGTTATGCCACATTTGGAACTTATCCAAATTACTATCATCGTTGTGGTATGTGGACCGGATCTGCAGATAGTTGGGTTGACCTTGTTCCAACCAATATTTATAAAGGAATAGAAATACCTGAGTCATACGTTGTAGCCACCGATGGTGTTCAGCAGGTTGGATACATCAATATGCGTTACAGCGATTATGATTCACCTTGTGGTTGTCCTCTGCTTAATGGTATGCACGCAGGTCTTTGGAGGGGAACTGCAGATAGTTGGGTAGACCTGAATCCAACCTTGCTAACTGGACAAATTATTAGGGACTCTTGTGCCCTTGGCGTTTCTGATAACCAACAGGTGGGATCTGTAATGGTTGGTAGCTTTTGGCATGCTAGTATGTGGACTGGCAGTCCCCAAAGCTGGGTTGATCTTAACCCAATAGGCTCACCTGAGTCGTATGCTTTTGCAGTTTCACAAGACAAACAAGTAGGTGTTGCTGCAGTTGATGGTGTAGCTCATGCTGGGATGTGGAGCGGAACTGCAGAAAGCTTTATAGACTTGCATAGTTACCTCATACCCGGCTTATACCGCGATTCATATGCGTATGGTATCACGGTATCTGGTAGTGAGATTTCGATCATCGGTTGGGCAACAAATGCATTCACAGGTAGATTTGAAGCCATTCTCTGGCATTTTTCTAAAAATGCCCCGACAGCAACTATCATTGCACCGAATTCGACTACTCCGAATTCAGTGAAAACTTCAATAGTTTTCAGCGGCAGTTTCACTGATCCTGACACCACAGACACTCACACTGCCGTTTGGACTATCACCGGCGGTGCGCAGCCAGTGACGGTTCCTGCGACAGTTACAGAGAGTAATGGCAGTGGATCGGTATCCGACACAGTCAATTTTGCCGCGTTGGGTCTAGGGGCTGGAATTTACGATATCACGCTTACAATCACCGACAATGATGGCAGTACAGGCAGTGCCGGCAGTTCGGTAATTGTCTATGATGCAAGCGCAGGTTTTGTGGCAGGCGCTGGTTGGATCAACTCACCGTCAGGAGCTTACGCAGCCAACCCGGCATTGACCGGAAAAGCAACATTCGAATTTGCCTGCAAATACCTGAGAGGAGCAAGCATACCGACAACTGTAACCGAATTCCAGTTTAAGGCTGCACGCATGCTCTTGCATGTCCGGTCATGTGAATGGCTCATTATATCCGGAGCAAGATTCCAGTATAAGGGCAGCGGAACAATGAATGGATCCGGCAGTTATGGATTTATGTTGACAGGTATTGATGGCCGAATTAACCACACTGGAGTTGATAAGTTCCGTTTGAAGATCTGGAACAAGGCTAATGGAGCTATTGTTTACGATAATCAGATGGGTGCATCCGATCAAGAGGATCCCACAACGCCGATTAGTTTCGGCAGCATAGTGATCCGTAAATAGCAAGTATTCCTATTAAGCTTCAATCCCCTGTTATATTAATGAACAGGGGATCATCCAAATTCTACACCTACTCACTCGATGCAATATACATGCCGCTGGTAGCCAGCGAACTTGTCCCTAATAACGTCCCTGCTCACTTTGAGAAGCCTTTTCTCAAACAATACAGTTGCCGTTTTAGCAACAACAGACGACAGCTTGAACTGTGCAGTAACAGGCGTCGGGCGCTCATTCACTGCAATTATATATGTCTTGCCATTCAATTTTTTAGTCACCACATGCACAGTTGAAGGCGATGCTATGGCATCTGTAGAGGATTCGAGTGAATATAGAACCGGCGTCAGAATCTTTATCTCCCGGGCCAGCCACTTCATCTCGTTCCACAGGGTTGACGTGTGAGGCTTGTGGGCGTAGATCTTGAAACCTCTCACCCCGTGGATCAATGAGATATAAGTCATGCATTCCAACTCCGGAGCAGTAGGTTCTCTGGACATCCACGCGATATATCCACAGCTCTGCAGCCAGATCCAACTGGGTTTCCCGTTTATCGATGCAACTCTTTCCATATTATCTGCATCCATATACATTGTAGCTGGAGAATGGGATGGCAGCGGGTATCTGTCCATTGAAGCAATATCACCATATGTGTAGTCAGCAAACAATATGCTGTAATTGACATATGCCGGATGATTGGGATCATTTGTTTTGGCAATCTCATATTTTGTTGTAACATCAGAATTGATGCTGGCTGGTTCATCACAGACATACCAGACAAGCAGTGCAGGATGGTCTTTTGCAGTTATTACAATCTGCTTCAACACATCAGGTGTAATATTCGAATTGATCCACGGTATGACCATCAGTCCACAACTGCGTGCGTAATCCATCGTTGGAATAAGATCGTTGTAATTCCAGGGATAGATGGTGTAGCAGACAGTGTTAAAGCCTGATTGGGCAATGCTTTTCAGCACATTCTTTGTGGGAGTAGATTCCCAGCCAACGGCAAATGGAATAAAAGGCTTCGAGTTAACAAGGAATCTCCTGCTAGAGTCTATGGATACGGTTGTTTTTCCAGGAAGAGAGATTAATGGCAGGTCCGGAGTGCCAGGCACCTGTCGTTTTATAGCCGGACCAATAATCGATGCATCTTCAATCGCCGGACGATAATCCGTTGCTTTGGTACCCAGTTCAAACTGAGTGTCATCTATCCACAGATTGCCGGACTTTTGAGGAGTCACTATACACCATGTCTTCTGCTGATTTGCTTCGCCAAATGCATCGACAGGTATAGCGGTTATTGAGTACCTCCTCCATCTGTTATCACCCGGGATTGACAAGCTTTCTACAGGAGAACCACTGAACTGAAGTGATGCAGTCATGTCTTTGGCATCACTCTTTAGCCATGCAGAAAATGTGTATGGCTTATTACTACCTGTTGGATATGCAAAGCAGGAATAAGCCTGAAGACCTGCAGGTTCCTCAGAACCAACGATCCTGAGTGATCTGTTCCCGGAATGGCTGATCGTGTTGTCTACACCCCATCTGGTGCGCCATTCATCCATCCTGTAAGCCCATTGTTCAGGTGCGAAGCCGAAATGTCCGCTGCCCCAGTAGTCGGGAATATTCTCTGAAGTGCAAGTCTCAAATCCACTGTTCCTGAGCAGATTCTCAGTTATGCTTGCCTGCACAGCACTGAAATCTGAAATCTCAACTGCTGCTCGAGCATTTCGTGACTGCCATACCGATATCCGAATCGTCGATATTTTGTCCCATCCGCCGCACTCACCCTCCGTTCCGAATGAGCTTTTGGCGAACACCATATGCTGCCATTCTTCTGAATTCACCGGCATCACATTACCATTCGAATACCAGCCTTCACCACTCTTGAAATGTAGTGAGATATGATCAACTGCTGTCAGATTCTCTATCCGCAAAGAAATTTTGAAATAGCTTACATCGGAAAGATCAAGCGCAACGGATTTATCCCACCTTGCTCTTCTGCTGTCCGGTTGAAAATTACATACCAATCTCAGCCTGTGGAGTTTGCCTGCCAGTACTGGTCTGCACGGTTCACCAGCTTCACTGGGAATCCAGGAGTTCTGTGCTGCTTTTATGCTTGAATATGTAAAACTGTCAACAGCAAACTCGCCCGCAATGCATCCCGAACAAATTACTGCTGTCAGTATTGCAATAATCAGATATCTACCCACACGAACTCCTCCGGACTCCCATATCACACAAGAATAAGGGCCGGGAAATACATCACCCAGCCCCTATCATTATCAATTGTCAATTATCCATTGTCAATTACTTCGCTGCTTCTTTCTTCCTCTTCATTATCTCTTCAAACGTAGTCGTATCCAGGTTCTTGCCCCACGCGAAGTAGGCAGGTTTCCATATTCCGGCCATTCCCATGGTGTCATGGACTCTGACCGCAATTACATTCTTACCGGGATGAATGAAAGGTGTGGGATCCAGCATAAATGGCTCAGTCCAAAGGATCTCTACTGGTCTGCCTGTCGATGCGACGGTGTGATCGCAGGCTCTCTGACCATTGATGAAGACTTCAGCTTCCTCATCTATTGCAAGAAACAGGATTTTCAGGGCTTCCTTTGATATCATATCAGCCGGGATATCCAGTACCTGTCTATACCAACCCCATCCGTGTATTCCGCTGAATCCCTGGGTGTCCCAACCACCGCCAGTGTCGGAACGGATTTTGGCCCAGCTGGAATCATCGAAGTCAGTTGCAAACCATTTGGAATCCATTCCTACATTGTTCTTATCAGGAGAGAATTTCCATTCGTTGTTAAGCTCCTCATACCCGACCTTGTCCAGGTCGGTAGCTGCCATTTTCCGCCACATAGCGAATATCTTGTCAATATCAGGCCCCTGGAAGGCGTTTTCAACGTTAGTCACTCCTGCAGCTCTGGCTGTTTTCTCAAAGTCGTCAAGCAGCGCCAGGTAACCAGCAGTATCATTTCCCTGACCATAGGTAGCTTTCATATACATAAGAGGCATCTGGGCAGTTTTTATGCGTTTCAACAACTCCGGATCACCGGCAGCTGCAGCTTCAGCCTGTTTCATCAACTCCCATCCCTTAGCTACAAAAGCTTTGTCTATTGGATTTGGGGGAGTCTTTTCTTTCCAGTGCATGCGGACAATTCCCCAGGCGTTCCATAGCATATCGTCATATTTTTGCATATACTCCCCGGCTGCGCCGTAATATCCGTAGTTGAAATCACGGGTCAGGGCACGGGTGTCTTTGGAAGGATCCCAGAGCTGCTTAGCCCAGACCCAGCTTCTCATGAAACTGTGATCAGCGCCAAAGTTGGTTTCAGCGTGAGCGCATTGATACATCACGCCTGTTGCTCCGTGCTTTATATAATAGGCAAGGTTCTTCTGATGGACAGGCATGTTGATATTTGGAACCATATAAGTGAAATTGGATGGATAATCCCATATGATCATATTCGCATGGACTTTACTCCAGCCTTTAAGAGCATCGTCAAGTTTTTTGGTCTCCCAGGCAAACTCATTAGGCTTTCCCCACGCATAGGCATCGGTGCAAAGCCAGAAGCTGATATTTGATCTGGGACGTATTGTCTTTGGAGGAGTGATAGTGTCTAGATATGCCAGGGTGTTGATCTTTACATCGGGAAACTCTTTTATGATGGCATCAGAGACCTTGTTCAGGAATTGAAGCAGCGGGCCCATCTGGGTGCCTTCTGCATCACTGATCTTTTTGCAGTTCTCACACTCGCAGTAGCCATATCCATCGTTTGGTGATATCTCGACTATCTCTATAGATGGATCTTCTCTTAACCCATTTCTGACCTGGTCTATCACCATCTGCAGCACGACGGGATTGGTCAAGCACTGCTGGAAAGGTTGCCGGACACCTTTTACCAGCGAAAAATATTCCGGATTAGATTTCAAAAAGACTCCTGGTGGAATAAAAGCATTGAAAGAATGTACCATCATATCTCTGAAAAAGCGTGGATGTCCTCCCCATTCGGCAGGAACGAGTGCCCAGCGTGACCGGGTCTTATTTCGCAGCGACCAGTCTATATCAAACATTGTGTCTGCATAGTAAGGATCTCTGCGGTCCTCAAGGATCGGGACATATGTGCGGGAAACAGGCTTGAACTTCAAAGTGCTTCGATGGGGAATTGTCTGAGTGCCGGGAGCGTACCATCTACATCCCAGGTCTTCTTCAAGCAAACTGTAAACCCCATCAACAATCCCGCGTTTTTTACCACCAAGAATGAATATCGCACTGTCCTTCACGGAGATCATATACCCGTCCCGGCTCAGATCTCTTTTGGGTTTATCTATTCCGGACACGGAGTACAGCAGGGTCTTGCCTATGCTGATTACTTTAGCACCCGGTTTGAATACAACGCTTTCTTTGACAACCGGGAACTCAGCTCCAGTCATTTCCTTAAGCCACATAGCCAGGTCAGCAGCAGCTTTTACATCCATAGTAGTAGGATTGCTGGAAATGAGAATTGTATAGTCAGTCTTACTGTCTTTTGAAAGGGTAATGGTTGAAGTTGCAGCCCCCTTAGGTTTGAGGCTATTCTGCCATTTTGAATTAAAATCAACAGCAAAAGTCAGTGAGGTAGCAACAAGCAGAAATAAGAGTGCGAAGAGAACCAATTTACAGGTTCGATTGGTATTTTGCAGCATATATCCTTTACCAGCCTTCGTAAAATAGAGTGTTTGAAGATACAGGCATTATGAGGTAACAAAGCAGGATTGTCAATGTAGTAGTAGAGTTCGATATGTTGTCATCCTGAAGAATGAAGGATCTGTTGTTACTGGTCAACCTGAGATTCATTACGAATTCCATCTCAATCCATATGTGAGAAGTATTGTGATAATGAGGACCAGAGAGCACAAGTAAAACGAGCTATGTACATTTGATATCTACCTACTTAGCTTTATGCTTCCTGACGTTCAATGCCTTCCACTGGATGCCCGGATGAGTTCTTATCCGTTCCTGCATCTCGTGGTCGGTGGTGAGTAGGTCTGAGCGCACATCACCGTGATCCAGAATGAGATCGAGAAATTCGCTTTCATTACTCTTAAGCGGAAGCATGGCACTCAAACCTGTTCGGCACTCGTCTACGAGGTTTTGTGCCCACATTCCTCGATCTACCAAATGCGATAGGGAGTTGCTGCGAAGAACCGGCACCAACTGGTTCTCGAGATCGCGAAGATCGAACTCGACATCATCAATACTTACCGTACGCCAGTCCTTCCGGTTGATTGCGCCATAGACAACGAATGCCAATCGCAGCTTGTTGGTATCCAGCAAGCCGCATTGAAGAAGATGATGTGAATCGTAAAGGTCTCGAGCACTCGTCGGGATAACAACGCTGCGAACTTACCAGCTGCGATCTCATGTAAATCCAACAAAGGTATGCTCGAAGCGGAGTAGCTGCCCACTGGAAACGAGTCACGGGGCGTTACTGGCCACAGGGGAACGCGGAACATAAAGTTCAGATCAATCTGCAGGACCCCTGTAGGTGTCACCGCACTTTGATACTGCAACCGGAACTTACCGCCAGCGTGTTCAGACGGACTCCTGGTGATATTATATCCTTCGCGTCCGCATATCGCGGCAATTGCTCGTTCGAGTAGTGTTCTATCCTCTTCCACGGATGTGCGTTCGTGAGAGCCGACATAGTTCATATCGATATCGACCGAAAGGCGAGGAACCTTAAGCAGGAAAAGATTTAGTGCAGTTCCGCCTTTCAGAGCCAGCTTCCCTTTGAGTTGGGGATGTGAGTCTAATATCTCCAGCAAAGAAAGCAAATGAATAGCTTTTTCCAATATCTCTGGTCTGAATCCGGTGGATTCGGACTCGGTCATCAGACGATCTCGCGATATCCTCATTACTCGTTCCAGTGCCTTTCGAATATGAAGTCCGGTACAACCAGGTTCCAGTCTGCGAAGAACTTGCTGTTACCTTTGTATGGCCGTTCAATATAATGAGGTGATTTTGGGCAGCGGGCCTTGAGGCGTTCCAGGTGAGAATGATCGACCATTAGCAGCTCGCGATGCTGATCCAGGAAGTATCCAACCTTAGCTGCAGTCGTTGCGTTATCTAGCAGCTCGATGTATTCTACTATTTTACTCATGTGGTAATACTCCACCATCTCCAGTGATCGCCAAACCTCCTCCCAGCCACCGGAGAGCTCTGGTCTATGCAGCATATCAACCATCGTTCGTTCCAGGCTGGTGACACGAAGAGTCTCTCCCTGGGATTCTGCTTCTTCAACAGCGAATGATTCCTGGTCTTTGACAAGCAGTGAACGAGGAAACAATACGACTTTGAACGTTTGTCCTTCATACTCAAACGAGTGAACCCGTGAACGGGAGCAGCAGACGTAGTCGTTGCGTATAGTGTAGGCCTTGCCGTGGAACTGCATTGCTGTATGATAAGCGAGAACCGCGTCGGGAGCCATCTTTGTGCATATCAAATAGGGGTCGGCGACCACTGGTCTTCCTGGAGGCGCGCTAAGATAAATCCCTTTCCGCACCTGCCTGATGCGTCCAGTACGAAGATAGTACTTGAGTAAGGCTCTCCGGCCGTTCGTCTTGTCCGGGTGTTCGTGTGAGTAGAAATCGTCGAAATCTTGGGAATTGAATACCGTCTTTTGGTTGAGAAAAGTCTGAGTCTTCATCTTGTATCATTCCTCACACTTGATTATGTGTAATAAATGGTGTAGTTATATTATCCCATTAGTAGCACATAGTCAAGTAAATTATCGACATCTGTATGCAGATGAGTTTGATACGTTGTCATCCTGATGTATTAACGATCTGTTTTCACTGGTTTTATTCTGAGGAGTATTCTCACAGAGGGGATATTAAATCTGAAGAGAACCTAAAAGCTAATAATGATACGAACCCAATCCGTTCGTCCTGAGCGTGGGCGTGTAAAATCTACGGAAATGCATTTATAGGATCATATCTGCTGGGGATATGATCCCCAGACCCCATATGCTGTTTTTCATGGAGGTCCATAAGACCCTCCATGAAAAACAGAGTAACGGGTCCAGGGAGGTTACCTCCCTGGCAGAGTCCAGAGACAGAGTCTCTGGGGGTATGATTCAACGGCGGTATTTCCGTAGATTCTACACGCACCTGCTCGGTGCTTAAGATAATGAACTATTGCCGTTTATTCATGAGGATTATATACTGCGAACTCCTCCATCCATGCGGCTGCACAGACTGGTTTTTCGAAGTCCTCAAACACACCCTGTTCGTATATCTGCTTAGCTGATTCAGCAGCGTTCTTGGCTATAAACGGGTGGTTTTTACCATCAATCCTGTCGAGTTCATAAGTGCAGATGAACCTGCATACTCCTTCAACCAACTCGAATCCGGTGACTTCTACAGCATCTGCCCGGACGATTCCCAGATAACCCATAGTATCAGTGATGATACCTGCTATTCGGGGGGTGTTAAACTCATCCTTCTCATAGCCCATCTCATTCAATACCTGCTGAAGTGCTGTGTCCGGTGTTGCTCCGGAGGCCAGAACTTCGGCAATGGCATCGGTATGAGTGCCATTGGAGACCACAATCCCTCTAGGGGTGGTCCTCAAGCAGTTATAGGCTATGTAAGGATTCTTCTTCATGTCATCTGGGTCGAGTGGCTGAATTGCCACTACCCCGTCCTCTACAACCTTAGCAACCCGGTTAGGAAAGCTACGGGAAGAGACTCGATATGCCGCAAACGGTTTGGTGGTCTTGCCCACTGCTACTATTCGGCCAACGTACACTGTGTTACATCCTCCACAAAGGTGAAAAGTGCCTATATTCTAGCATGTATGCTCTGCAATACCAAACGCAAGAGAGGTTTCAGGGCATTTAGCGGTGTATTCTGATTATACTAATGAGTCCGAATTAGTGGTGAGAGGTTCCCAATGACTACAAGAAAAATATTGGTCCTTGTTCTGTTGCTGATATTCAGCTGTAAATGTATTGCTGAGCAATCGCAGAAACGTTGGGTTTATATACAGACAAACCTTCTGGTAGACAAGAATGTGGAACAAGTTCTGGATGTTATCCATAAGTCTGCAGGGCTTGGCTATAACGGAGTCGTCATTGCCGACAGCAAGTTTATGATGTGGGATATTCAAGGAGACAAATATCGCAAGAACTGCACACTGGTGCGGGAAGAATGCAGGAAGCTCAAGCTGGAATTCATACCGTGTGTGTTTCCCAATGGATATGGCAACGAACTGCTGGCACACGACCCCAACCTTGCCGAAGGTCTGCCTGTAAAGAATTCAACATTCATCGCTCGCGATGGTAAGCTGATACCCGTTGCCGAAGTTCCAGCCATAGTCAACGGAGGTTTTGAGGACTATAAAGGCAACTCCCCATCCGGATATGGATTTGTCGATGAGCCGGGCAAGATCAGCTTTATTGATACAGACGTCAAGTATGAGGGTAAAGCCTCTATTAGACTGCAGGATATAGACAAATACAGCCCTGAATTCGGGCATGGTAGAGTGTGTCAGAAACTCAATGTCAAACAGTTCTCCAACTATCACTTGTCTGTGATGCTGAAAACTGAGGACTTTGTCACAGCCAGTGAGATACGAATAACAGTGCTGGGCAAAGATGGTGCTGGGCTGTGTAACATTAACATAAATGCTCAAAAGACACAGGACTGGAAGAGACTGGACGTCACATTCAATACTTTGGACTCTGATGAGGTAAATCTGTATCTGGGTGTCTGGGGAGGTAAAAGCGGCAGGATATGGTGGGATGACCTCAGGATTGAGCCTGCTGGGTTTGTGAATATAATAAGACGGGATGGGACTCCATTGCGGATCACTAACGCCGATGGCACCCTCACTTATTCTGAGGGGAAAGATTTTTCCAGGGTAGTAGATCCTAAGCTTGGCAACGATCCATGGTCCGGATCATACACTCCATGGCACGATGAACCCTTGGTTACATTACCGGAAGGCAGTTCCATAAAAGAAGGGCAGAAAGTCGTTGCGAGTTTTTATCATGCTGCAACCATTTATGATGGGGCCTGCACTTATTGTATGGCTGAACCCAGGGTATATGACCTTTACCTTTGGCAGGCAGAAGAAGTCAAGAAGAACCTGCAGCCGGATGGATACTTCATGTCGCACGATGAAATACGTGTACAGGGATGGGACGAAAGCTGCGTTAAGACCGGCAAGACACCGGGTGCTATATTGGCGGATAATGTAAAAAAATGTACAGATATTCTTCGCAAGCTGGATCCGAAGAAACCCATCTATGTTTGGTCAGATATGTTCGATCCAAACCACAATGCAGCCAAAACCGGACGATACTATCTGGTCAAAGGAGATGGCCCCTGGTATGGTTCCTGGCTGGGGCTGGACAAAAATGTGATTGTAGTAAACTGGCACGGATATCAACCTGGGCGGCTGGATTCACTCAAGCACTTCGCATCCAGAGGAAACAAGCAAATCCTGGCAGGCTACTACGATTCCGACCCAACAGCCATCACCGATTGGATCAAAGATGGGAAACAGGCCGGTGGACTATCCGGGGTAATGTACACTACCTGGCAAAACAACTACAATGACCTGGAAGCCTTCATCAAAGCAGCAGGAAAGTAGAATCGTCATCCCAAACACAGTAAAGGACCTGCTTTTCCAATAACACTAGAAAAAGCAGGTCCTTCTACCCGAAGCCAATAGCCGAAAGTCAGAACTCGAGGGCGGCAGGCTGGAAGCCTGCACCACAATACTCTACAGCCTCTACCCTTCTCCGCACCCTCCGCATCTCCGCGCGAATTTCCCTTCCTAAAGCCTAAAGTCTTCCTTCAGTCCACTTCCTCAACGAAGACCTGTCTTCTGACTTCATCAAATGTTGTCAGGCCTTCAATGACTCTACGGACTGCATGGTCTCTCATAGTTCTCATTCCATCGTGCACAGCATGTGCCTTTATTTGTTCTGACGTTGCTCTTTGCATTATCAGTTGTCTGGTGTCGCTGCTTATCGGCATCAGTTCCACTACTGCCAATCGTCCTTGATATCCACGTTGATTACAGGCTGTGCAGCCGACATGATCGTAGAACACAGTGCCTTTTGGGATATTGTCAGTGCCTAACAACAGCAAGTCCTCAGAGGTTGGAATGTACGGTGCTTTACATTTTGGGCAAAGCATCCTGACCAGTCTTTGGGACAATACTCCAATTACCGATGAGCCTATAAGGAACGGTTCGACTTCCATATCCAGAAGTCTGGTCACTGCTCCGGGGGAATCATTGCAATGAAGGGTAGAGAACACCAGGTGACCTGTCACTGCAGCCTGAAAAGCAATCTCTGCTGTCTCTGTATCCCTTATCTCACCCACCAGGATGACATCCGGGTCTTGTCGCAGAATAGCTCTCAACTGGGCTGCAAAAGTAAGTCCGGCTCTGACGTTTACCTGTGACTGGTTTACACCAGGCATATCGTATTCAATAGGGTCTTCACAGGTCATTATATTGGTGTCGACAGATTTTATATGGTTCAGGGCTGAATACAGGGTTGTTGTCTTTCCACTACCAGTTGGACCTGTTACCAGAATCAGACCATAGGGTTTAGTTACCAGGTGTTGGAATCTTGTCAGATCTTCGCCAACCAGTCCGAGTTGATCAATAGCAAACTGTTGGGTCTGTTTGTCCAGAACTCGGAGGACGACTCTCTCACCATATTGTATCGGCAAACTTGATATACGCAGGTCGACATTTCGACCGAGGATCTTGCCGGATATTCTTCCGTCCTGAGGCTTACGTTTCTCGGATATATCCATATCTGCCATAATCTTGATACGGCTGATCATGGGGGACTCAAGTTTCTTCGGTATGCTCTTGACAGGATGCAGGACTCCATCGACTCTGTAACGAACTTCCATGCAGTTTACACGGGGTTCCAGGTGAATATCACTGGCTTTCTGCCTTATTGCTTCCTGAAGAATCATGTTTACTGCCCGGATGACTGGAGCCTGGTCGCTGATCCGGCGTTCCTCAGCAACATCTGTGAAGTCTTCTTCTTCAGTTTCAATCTCTATCTGGTCGACTGCTTCCTCAAGAGAAGCTGACAATTCTTCTCCAGCGGAGTGTCCATAATGTTTCTCAATAGCTTCGTCAATACCCTTTTTACTTGACAGAACAGGCTCGATACGCTTTCCGGAAATTCGGCTGACTGTATCAATAGCTTCTACATCCATAGTGTCAGACATTGCTATTGCCATTTTTGCTGCGGAAATGTCGATAGGGAAAATGTTATATGCCCGTGCTATTGATTCGGGTACTATTTCAGTTAGTTCCATTGATGGTATAAAATCTGCCAGTCGTATGAACGGTGTATCAAGCTGAATCGATATGGCCTCTGTCAAATCATCCTCAGTGACTAATTCTGATTCTACCAGTAATAAACCTGTTCTTCTGGACGTTGCTCTCTGCCTCTTGAGCACTTCGTCCAGCTGGATCTGAGTAAGCAGTCCCGCAGAAATCAGCATTTCTCCAAGTTTTACTCTAGGCTGCGTCTTCATAAGATTCTCCTGTTGTGTGCGTGCATATGTATGTGGCTAGCTGCCACAGTGGAGCAACCTGATCAAGTAATCCTGCTGCCACAACCGCCCCCGGTGCTTCATAACATATGGACGATGCTTCATTCTGAGCTAATACCATACCACCTGCTGACTTTATATTATTTGTTCCGATCAGTCCATCATTGCCGACACCTGTGAGGACTACTCCAATTGTATGTTTACCGAATGCTGTCGCTGCACTGCTCATAATGTGATCCAGCCTCTTTGCAGCTTTTGGGGAAGTGTCAGGTTGTCTTAATTCAATGACGTGCTGATTTCGGTTTTCTATATCCATGGTTACACTGGCTGTATATTCGGTTGGTACCAGAATTACTCTGGATGATCGTAGAATCTGTCCATCAAGGGCTTCGCTAACCGGCATATTGCTGAATGCATTCAGCTTGTCAGCTAACACTCTGGTGAAACCTTTGCCCATATTTGCAACAACCACAACGGTTCCAGGAAAATCAATTGGAAGCTCTCCCAGGATCGACTCCAGGGCTTGCGGACCTCCTACACCTGCTCCTATTACAACTATATAATTTGGTGCTTGGAATCCATTTGGTGAATATTCACTACTGTACTGCCGGGTTTCCACTGATATACTCCTCAGAAAATAGAATATTTCGTCCCTTCGTAGCGAGTCCAGTAGGTTTTCGCTGCAAGCGAAAATCGAGAGGACTCATGCTACGATTCCTTAGAAATAGAACGATTATGTTCATTTACCGGCAAGTCCGGTCGATCTCCGCAGCGAACGGATATCCGTAGGATCTATGCCACTCTTTGTAAATCAACATAAGTGATGATCTGATATTAAGCAACATCAACATAGCTTCAGGTATGATGCTTGTTTGTTTTTTGTCCATCCGTATATTGCAACCCAAGTTTCGTTATTCAGTTGCGAATATTACAAATACTATATCTACATGACTAATCGGCATAAACAGCAAGCTTGTTTATATCTATTTCTGAGCTGATTGCCTGGTGTGTTATCATGTCAGCGTACAGAATGAATCTATTTTTATTCGTCTGTCCACAATTACTACTATTTGGAGATGATTTCTTGACTTCGGTATATGCTGCAATATGGGATCTTAATGGTGTGATTATAGATGACATGCCTATACATTTTGAATCTTATCGGGAAGTTCTAGGACCTTTAGGTTATGATTTGAAAATGGATGAATACAACGCTCTATGTGTTGGAGCATCAATGGTTCAGGTCTTTGGAAAGATTATGCCTTTGCTTCCGAAACCAATTTCTATTGAAAGTGCAATTGAACAGAAGCTTAATGCATATTTCAGGCTTGCTGAGGGGCGAATGGTGATGTTGCCGGGGGTTGGCGAACTTATACGTGGACTCGCCAGAATTGGGTTCGTCCAGGCAATCGCTTCAGGAGGCACTGGACGTGAAATAGAGGTTATCCTTAAGAGCTTCGGTGTTGATCAATACTTCACAGCCAGCGTAGGCTGCGAAGACGTAACAAAAGGAAAACCCGATCCTGAACCTTTCATGACAGCAGCCCAACGCCTGGGGGCTGAACCTGCGAACTGTGTGATATTTGAAGATGGAGAGTTTGGTATTCGTGCTGCCAAGTCATGCGGAATGAAAGCAGTTGGAATTACAAATACACTTCCTGCCAACGAGTTAGCACAGGCCGATATTGTAGTGGATTCATTGGAACAAGTGACGCCGGATACTATAGCTGATCTGTTGCAGTGATTAGGAGGTTTTTAGACCCTGCAGAAAAACAGAATAACGGGTCCAGGGAGGTTACCTCCCTGGCAGAGTCCAGAGACAGAGTCTCTGGGACGATTGCATTTTCGTAGATTTCACACACGCATCCGAAACAGAGTGGGTTAGATGCGAAAAGTAAAAGTAACAAAATGAAACTTAATGACGTCCTATTAATGTGCAACATTGCTTTCGCTTGCTATACTAAAGTCAAAAGCGTTTAGTTGTCACTCTAAATATTATTTAGGAATCGTAACAAGAATAGACGAGAATATTCTGTTTTCGAAGGAGTTCTGCTCATGACACGATTTATCATCGTTGTACTCGCAATCCTGGCTATAATAATATCCAGTTCCTGCATAGAGGCTGCAGGGACAAAATATATAGCTGCAGGTACATACATAGATTCTGCTGGAACACAGCATCCATGGAAAATTGATGAAAACCACAATATGGCGTGGGATGGACAGGCATATATCCCTTTCGGATGCGTATTTATACCCAGATCTCTAGTGCCGGGCGCTCCTCCTGAAGCATACGATTCGGATGTCAAGGCGTTGCAGAATATATTATCTAAGAATATCAGCGACATCATACTAAAACCACCAGTTCCCATAACCTCAGTCGATATAGATGTATTGCAGAAGATGCTTGACTATATTGAGTCCTGTGGATTTGCATACGGGCTTGATATGGCTGACGGACCCAAACAGCCGCTAAAAGGCTATCAGGTGCTGCCTTCGCTGTTCCGTTTGGAGGGGCCTTCTGCAGAGACTACTATCACCCGTGACTGGCCCGGGGTAGATTCAGCGATATATATAGTTTTGAACCGGCAAGACCTTGCAATCGAAGAACAGGGTGGTGCATTAGTCTCCGAAGGAAAAGTCACAGTGAATCTGGCGAATCCAATCGGTCCTGGGCGAATACTTATGGTGTATCCACGCACAGTCTTCCAATCCACAGAAAAGGGGAGCTATGGGGACCCATGGGCTGGTTACGCCGAATATCGGGACCGTGTGATTACTTATTTTAAAAAAGTAAAGCTCGGAAAAGGCCTCCGGTTTATTGTAAATCCTCTTAATGTCAGGATAGATTACTCCGGGAACATGTCCAGTTTCGTCCCGGATTCAGGAGGGTTCAGAATCGGTTTTGAGTCTTTTTTGATTAAGAGGCATATAAATGAACATACCTTGAACTCAGTATGGTCTATTGGACGTGGGGGAAGCAGTGCAGACGAGAAGGTCGATTTGAACAACTATACTTCACGTCCTGGTGTAGACTCAATGGAAACCGCTGCCAGATTATTACCGATGTGGGGCTCCGGACGTGGCGCTCCATATTTGTATGACAAAGCCAGCGGAAAATTCTTCTCAACTGATACTGCGACGAGTCAAGTATGGAAAGACCTTACGGAGTACAGAGAAACTAGCACTCAGGAATTCTTGAACACAATATCTGATATATTGAAGACTAATGTTGCCAGTGTTCCTGTGATTCTTTCATCATCTTCTTTCCATTCAAGTTATATGAACCCCTTTGCTATGACAGGTTTCGATGGACTTGCTGCCAAAACACAGGGACTTGGTGAATCCGGAGCAATAGCTGCTGGACCAGTCTATGCTTTGTGCGAGGATTCTCCCCGCACTCAATGGTTTATGGCTATGACTGCACCTCAACCAAACGGCGCTTTTGCAGATGAGAATGCCCTTACAGCATCCCTGGATAGTTATCGTTCTCTTGGAGCCAAGGGTTTCTTCCTGGAATCGTCATCGGATACCGCCGCAGTTTCAACAGATGATGCTTTTACTGCCCAAATACAGTGGCTTTCTGATTTCCGACAGAAAGTCAAGATAGATGAGCTGGCTGCATACAAACCGGAGGTTATCAGTTATCCGGTAAATCCTGCTGTAGGAGGTTATGTCAGCAGGCTGGCGCCAGGAGTCTGGTGGCTTCCCAGTTTACGTATGGGTAAAACAAACTATATAGGTGATGGACTGGCTGCTTATACATTTATGACAGAAAACCGATCCTATATATGGTCACTGAATGGGACAAATACTGTGACTACCAGGCTTGGAATATCAGAAAATCCTGGGATAGTCTATCCCAGGGGAACTCAGATCAGCAAGAAGAAAAAAACATACAGCTTCAAGGTATCCGAAACACCTGTAGTCATATCAGGCTCTAATTTTGCAACTCTTTTCCCTTATGAGACTGCAACTGGCGAGATTAGCCGATTAACTAAGCTGATAGAAAGCGCCAACAACCAAAAAGTTGATACACGTGTAGCAATTGAAGCCGTTAAGACAGCAGGCAATGTCCTCAAGAATGATCAGCCGTCTGTTGCATTCGGTATGGCTCATACAGCCTGGCAATCGCTTGCAAATACAGTTGGTGCGGACATTTGGATGGAAGGCGAACGCAGTGATGCGTTTTCATTTACAGGAATTCAAGCGATCAAAGGCGCTAGTAGTGGTTTAGCTCTTTGTCTGGACGAACAGTGTGACCCGCCGCTAAGTCCATATTCTGCAAGTTATCCATTCAATACACGGACTGATTCCAGCTTTGAGCTGTGGGCGGCTGGAACACCGCCGCAGGACGGAAGTCCAATGGTATATTCGGTGGATGGAGGCGCAAAGACGCCGGTTACTGCTGTTGATCAGACTCTGTCAACCTATGCTCCCGGCCTGGCATGGTACAAAATTGGGGTTATCAATACTTTTGCAGGAGATCACAGTATTTCATTCCAGGCAACCGGGAAACGCGCTTCAGACCAACGCTACTACTTTGCTATTGATATACTGGTTCTGAGCCCCAAAGGCTTCACGCCAAACGGCTTGAACAGACCGTGAGAGTTAAGAGTTGATAGTTGATAGTTGAAAGTTGAAAGCTGAAAGCATGCTTGTTCTTCTTTGTGATGAGTTTGGCAGTTTTCTTATCCGTTCATTGTTTCGGGATAACTTACCCGAAACAATGAATCAATTCATAAGTAGGAGTTTAGTCTAGTTGATTACTGCATAAAGCTGAAGATGTTTAAACACCCGGAAAACCTTAAAACGATCGTGAATCAAGTTCAGGATGACGTAATTCTCACAATACTGATCTGCTACACTCATATCAGTATTGGACTTTTTAGTATCCTGTTCGTGCTGAGCCTGTCGAAGCACAGACAGACTGCAAGAAGCCCATATCCTTCCGTGAAATCCGCGCAAGTTCCGCGCTATCCGCGATTAAAAAACACAATCCGTTTGTGCTGAGCTAGTCGAAGCACGAACGGACTGCCTATGTCCTTGAATCTCTGAGCATGTTCAACGTTTTCCAGTCTTCAGTGTAAACCACCTTGCCGAGTATTTCAGAGACTGGAACTGGTCCATAGTCACGGCTGTCTTCCGAATTTGCAGAATTGTCACCCAGCACAAAGACACTCCCAACGGGAATTATCAGCGGTTTGATAATAACAGGCATTCTCTGATTCCCTATTTTTTCTCTGTATGCATTCACTTTATCAGCTGGGATCACTTCTGTACCACCGCGTGAGATGAGAAGCCATACCATGTCAGCGCCAATACCATAGACCCGTTTAATCATCGTCACACCGCCGTGTTTGAAAACTACTATTTCCGAACGCGCAGGATTAGACCTGGTATATGGATTTATATTCATTACAAAGAGATGATCTGGTTGCATTGTGGGATACATTGAGTCCCCAACTATCATACCAAACCTGTATGGCAGTGCGACGAATAGAAGGAGAACAACACCCAATATTCCGAATAACACTGCCAGGTGGCGGATTCTTTTTGCCCTCAATAAACTTTTGCATTTGGCTGCTTCGTAAGGGTTTTCCATCCGGTCACAAATCAAAGTTTCACTATCCATCCGATTCACCGTATATCTTGAATGATAGGGCTATATAATAGAATTCCATATAGTGCAAGCCCGATTGCACTGTATGACTATAATGCCGAAAAATATAATTCAAAATGTATTTTTTCCTGTGATTATATAGACGCCAATCCACAAGAAATAGTTTCCATGTTTCCTTTAGTGGACAAGAACACAGTTTTCGGATATACTCTTAAGGGCAGATATTACCATTGTTTACCCATTACAACATGAACCGAATCCTGAGTTCCCCACTCTTATATTCGATGTGTATCTTTGACCGAATACAGCAATTTAGTTTAGTTTCAGGTTTACATATAATAGATGGACGTTAGACTCCACCACTAATGTTATGGAGGTTAGAAAAAAATGAATCTTTCTATGATGCAAGTGCTGTCTGAGAGTGAGATTGGTCAGATACACAATGCTACTATTGACATACTGACAAATTGCGGAGTTAGGATTGAGAATTCTGCAATGCGCGATTTCTTGAAATCCAGGAATGTCCAGGTGGATGATGATTCTTTTGTAGTAAGGTTCACTAAAGATCAGATAGACAAAGCCCTTGCCTCTGTTCCGGCTTCCTTTGATGTGTTCAATAGAGATGGAGAACTTGCATTCACTATAGGGGACGGTATTCCCAAAGTTGCTGCTGGCCATAATGCTGTTTTCTGGGCTGATTCTGAGAGTGGTCGCACCAGGTCATCCACTGTCAATGATGTAGAATGCTTCGCACGCATCTGTGAACAGCTTCAGCATATCGATATGATTGGTGTGCCGGTAATGCCCCAGGATATCCCGAATGCGCAGGACTCGCTGTTATATGGGGTCTCTGCCTGTGTACGTAACAGTAAGAAACCCATTTTCTTTTCTACTGATAGACCTGATGTCAACAGAGGCTGTATCGAACTCCTTCGCACTGCATTCAAAGGGGATCTATCGAATCAGTGCTATGGGATCTGCCAGCTATCACCTACCAGCCCTCTTTATTGGGAATCCAGTGTATTAGAGGCTGTAATGGATACTGTAGAGATGGGAGTTCCCTTGGCCGTGCTGCCGGAACCCAATGCAGGTGTTTCAGCACCATATACACTCGCTGGTCTGGTTACCGTTAACAACGCAGAATGCCTGTCCGGAATAGTTATGATTCAGATGCTTCGTCCGGGACATAAAGTCCTCTATGCCAACTCCTGGACAACTACGGATATGCGTACGGGATCGGCTCTGGTCGGGTCGGTGGAAACCTCGATCTGCCGTATTGCAGGCACTCAGCTCGCGAAATTCTACAATATACCGTGTCACACCACTGCACCGAACTCCGATAACCACGCTCACGATGAACAGAACTCCTGGGAGAAGACCATTAGCCAGCTTACATCTATCGCATCAGGCACTGATCTGATCGTGAACTGCGGGATGTTTGCAACCGGAATGACCTGCAGCCATGAGCAGCTGGTAATGGACCATGAGATCACTGCTGTCTGTCGTCGATTGGCTAGAGGAATGCAGGTGGATGCAGATACAGTAGCACTGGATGTCATTAAGTCCATCGGTCCAAGAGGGGAATCTTTCCTGACAACCGATCACACCATGGACTGGCTGCATTCCGATGAATACTACGAGACTGAAGTCTCGGTGCGCGGTCCCAGAGCAACCTGGGAAGCTGCCGGCTGCAAGGATACATACGCTGTCAGCAGAGAGAAAGCATACGAATTGATGAACCGACCTGGCGCTGAGCAATTGTCAGCATCTCAACTGGCCAAAATGGATGAAATAGTCAAGGGAGTATGAACCAGGCAGGCCGGATCATTTCTCTGGAAGCACTTTCCGGCAGACCTACGGACACCGTCCCCGTAGGTCTGTTTACCTGGGGCTTCGACTATTACTGGAAAGCCGCCGGAATCGAACCCTGGAAACTGGTTTGTGGCGGAGTGGAGACCTGGCATAAGGCCCATACTGCATTATACGAACGGCACAGGCCTGACTTGATTTTCTATTCAGGTGCTGGAAACGGCACTGAAGAGCCCACCCTTGAAAATGAGACTTCGGACTCCTGGTTTGTTAGGGACAACAATAACTGTAACCTGACCCGATTGATTAAATCCAGCCTTACACCTCAAGATGCTGATTCCGGAGGTAAGGATTGTGACAGTGTAGGGGAGATTGACTCTACTCAGACAGCTGATCAGCTGGTCGCTGAGTTTACTGGTTGGGGCAGTTTGTATCTGCAAGGCTTGAGCAGATTGATTGCCGATTTAGGTGACAATGCTCTTGTATTGCCTCACCATAGTCCTGCATATATTTGTGCCTGCTATGCGTTTGGTTTTGAGAGAGCCATGGAGGCAATGTTATCCGAGCCCGAGTTGTTTGTTTATGTTTGCGATAGGTATGCTTCAGGCGATGAGCTCCGCATGCGTGATCTGGCTGAAGCAGGAGCGCAGGCTGTTTTTATTGCGGACGGATGGGCTTCCTGTGATATTATCTCACCTGGAATGTTCAAAGAGTTTGCACTGCCATATCAAAAGTCCATAACCGAAGCAGCCCATAAAGCCGGTCTGAAGATTATCATGTGGAATGAAGGAGACATACTCCCTATTCTAAGTGATGAAGCTACTGTTCCATTTGATGCCTTTGCCTTCGAACAACCCCGTAAAGGTGCTCTGATTACAGTTGACCGTGTGCGCGAAGTGTTCGGTCCCAACAGATGTTTGTTCGGCAACCTGGACTCGGAAGAACTGCTTGGTAGAGGAAATGTGGATGAGATTACTCGTGCAGTCCACGAACAACTCCGCCAGTCCGGTAAAAACGCCCCATTCATCCTGAACACCGGCAGCCCCATCCCCAGCAACACATCCCCGGAAGCAGTAGACGCAATGATCAAAGCCGCCCGAATGTAACCCACAGCATACAAACTACCCCATTTCCTCCTGACGAAGACACACCCCAATTCCCCCTTTGAAGGGGGGCAGGGGGGATGTGATTGTGGTGCAGGCTTCCAGCCTGCCACGCATGCTAAAAACCAAAGCAGCCCACATCGAAGATCCTATCCAATTCCCATTTTCCTCAATCTCAAAGCATTAGTCACCACCGATAACGAGCTTGCCGCCATAGCTGCAGAAGCCAGCATTGGGTTAAGTGTTATTCCAAGTAAGGGATATAGTATTCCCGCAGCTATCGGCACACCCAGAGTGTTATAAATAAAGGCAAAGAACAGGTTTTGTTTGATGTTCTTCAAAGTTGCTTTTGACAATCGAATGGCCTTTAATACACCCTGAATGTCGTCACCTACCAGCACAAGATCTCCGGTTTCCATCGCAATATCAGTTCCGCTGCCAAGAGCTATTCCCAGATTTGCTTGTGCCAGCGCCGGGGCATCGTTGATTCCATCTCCAACCATTGCTACGAGTTTACCTTCAGCTTGAAGCGCCATTATTCGCTGAGCTTTGTCCTGAGGCATAGCTTCAGCTAACACATTGTCTATGCTTAACTCGCTTGCTATGGATGCAGCAGTATTATGATTGTCTCCGGTAATCATATACACCTGGAACCCCATCTGCTTCAGAGCAACTACTACTTCCGCTGATTCTGGTTTTGTGGTGTCAGAGACAGCCAGTAGACCTGCCAAAACGCCGTCATAGGCAGTATAAATAACTGTGTACCCTTTACTGGTTAGAGCGTCAGCCGACTCTTTGGCCTGCATAATCTCCACGCCTGATCCGGTAATAAACCGCGAACTGCCAATCATGGCTTCTTTGCCATCTACTACTGCTTTGACTCCGCCTCCAGGAAACACAGTGAATCCAGTTGGCATTGCTATCCTTACACCTTTTGTTTTTGCTGCACTCACGATAGCCAGCGCAACTGGGTGTTCACTCGGTCGCTCTGTTGTCGCAGCTATTCTCAGGATGTCGTCAGCTGAAAATTCTCCTGTTGGAATTACTTCTGCAAGTGAGAGCCTGCCGGTTGTGAGGGTACCGGTTTTGTCGAATACAATGGTATTTATTCTACCGGCTTCTTCAAGCGCCTGTGCATTCTTCACCAGCAATCCCATCTCTGCCCCGCGTCCGACTCCAACAGATACTGCAGTAGGAGTTGCCAACCCAAGGGCACAGGGACAGGCGATTATCAGGACAGATATAAAGCTCTGCACTGCCATACGGGCACCCTCACTACCTCCGAATGCCAGCCACAGTGTTGCAGCCAGTATGGCGCAGCTTACTACAATAGGGACAAAATAGCTGGAGACTCTATCTGCAAGTCTTTGTATTGGAGCTTTCGAGTTTTGGGCTGTACGTACCAGTCTGATAACCTGAGCTATTACTGTGTCCGAACCAACCCTGGTGACTCTGAAAGTAAATCCCCCTGTCAAATTCAGGCTTACCCCTATCACTTCATCACCAGGCTGCTTTTCAGCAGGTACACTTTCGCCGGTCACTACTGACTCGTCCACAGTACTCTCTCCGGTTTTAATCACTCCATCAACCGGAATACGTTCACCCGGCCTTACCATTACTATATTTCCGACTCGTAGATCCTCTATAGGGACGATTACCTCCTCTTGTCCGCGTATCAGGGTAGCTGTTCGAGCTTGGTAACCTATAAGATGAGACAATGAATCGTTGGTGCGGCGTTTAGCGCGGTTCTCCATTACCTTTCCAAGCAGGATAAGTGTAATAATAACAGCAGTGCTTTCAAAATACACGTGTGGACCGGCGTGACCTGAAAGACCAGGAGCTATGGATATTACTGTGCTGTAAATGAATGCCGAAAGCGTGCCTACAGCTATCAGCACATTCATATCTCCTGCTCTGCTGCGAATAGATCCCCAGGCACCGCGTAAAATACGTTCGCCACCAGTAAATAGGGCAATCGCTGACAGCAGCATTTCCACATAAACAAGTGGATTGGGAGGTTGGACCATCATGACCATTCCTAAGTAAATAATGGGAATGCTGCAGGATGCAGAAATAATAAGTCGCTTCAAGAGCCATTCCGATTCAGTTTTTGCTTCCTGGACCGGGTCATGGGTGTCAGTTAAGTAGTCTGCTTCTGTTGCGCCATACCCCAGCTCTTTGATCCTGTCCATAATCTTTTGAGGGGTGATTTGTTCAGCGTCATATCTTACGCGGGTTGTAGAAGTCTGGAAGTTAGATTCAGATTCACCTACACCGGTAGTTTTTAACAACACAGAATCTATGGTCATCATACAACTGGGGCAGGATGTCCCGGTGACCTGCAACAGGAGTTCATCTACAGCATTTGTGCTGCTGCCCTTTTTGCTGCGTGAACCAAGAAAGAACCATATAACAAAACCCACTCCTGCAAATCCTGTGAGTAGAATCGCCAGTGTATTGCTCAACATTTTACAAACCTCTGAAGCTTACTATTATTACTATCTACCCGCAAGCTGTCTGTGTCAATCTCCCGTTCCGGTTCAAGCGGCCCATTGGCAATTGTATATCATAATTCGTGAAAGTGGTTATTTACAAAGGTATTATGCATGGTAACGTGCAATTAATTTATAGAGTACTAACCCGCATTATTCAGCAAGCTTCGCTTTTGGCCGGCAGTAGGGACAAAAGCTGAATCAGTCTTGAATAATGCGGGCTGGTAAATCCGGGTTTCTAGTTTTGTAATAGCAGAGACACTAAATTATGTGTATTTGCATAAAGGGTTTTGGTCCCGCAGGGAGACACGTAGAATATGCGACAGATACTGTTTAATAGTTGCTGTCCTTCGCTGATATGCAACGTTTCTGGGGTGATTTCCTGGTGCAATCCTGCGTTGGTCAGGTTAATTGGGCTTGAGGATACTGCTCCAATAATCAACGCATCTTTTCGTGCTCTCTTACCTGGTTCTGAACTTGTACAGTTTAATGAGCGCATTCTGCCGGCATTCTCTGATGATGGATGGAATGGGGTTATCTGCATAAGAAAACTGGATGGCGTTCAACTCCACGTGCATATGTCAGTGGCAAGTATAGCTGATTCCGGCGAGGTATTGGTTCAGCTGTCACCGGTAGTCCTGGATGTCATTCACTCTGCTGACAATGGATCAGGAGAATCTGATGCTAGTGAACCAATATATCTTAATGCTATCCCTCTACCAATCGTTGTCCTTGATGAGAATAGAGTTATACGGTTTGTAAATGACATCGGAGTAGATAAATTTCACAGCTTCACCGGGATGCGAATAGAACAAAACTGTTCTATTTACGATATACTTCCTGAAACTGAGTTATCCGAGTTTGAACAGTGTTTTGAGGTAGCCCTGGGTGGAAACAGAATAGCCAGGGAAATCATTCGTTTCGATGCACACAACCGGGAGCGAAGAATGTCGTTAACACTATGCCCAATCCACATTCCGGGCGGGCAACCGAAACAAGTCATGCTGATGGTTGACGACACTACAGACAAATTAAAGCTCGAAAAGAAACTGCACCATAAAGACGAAATACTAGGTAGTATACGTGATGCAGTGGTCATAGTTAATGAACGTGGGTTCATAACGGAGTGGCCAGGCAGTGCCGAACACCTGTTCGGATACACAAGCAAGCAAATGATTGACAAAAATCTCTCCTTTCTCACAGTAGATATGCACGACGCGACTCTGAGAGACCAGATAATGGCACCACCAGGTCAAGCGAAACCATTGATCGTTCGGATAGAATTACGCACGAAAACAGGATCTCTGCTGGATTCAGAACTGTCCATCTCATCTCTAGTTTCTGTAGATGGTAAGAGAGAGCTGGTAATTCATGTCAAATGTGTTGACAACGATGTACCGGAGCTTACTACTCTGGTTGAAGCGCCCAAGGATCTTGCCATAAACAAACGGCAGGAGGAGATGCAGGAACTTAGGCTGCAAATTCTCAAGATGATGAGTTCAAGTAAGTGCATCGATGGGTTGGTCAGAGACACTGCTTTTTTATGTCGGCAGTTGGTGGGAATGGAGTGTCTGGGAATCCGCATCAGGCAGGGAGATGATTTCCCTTATTATGTTGCTGATGGTTTTTCTAAAGAGCATATTCAATATGAGGTAAACTGCGCAGTTACGATGGATTGGGAAATGTGATCAGGGATTCCTGCGGTGATCCAGTATTGGACTGTTTGTGTGGTTCTGTCATACAAGGTAGTCATGACCACAACCTGTCGTTTTTTACTGAACATGGATCTTTTTGGACAAATGGTATGAGTGAACTACTTGCAGGTTCTGATCAAGCCAAATTACCTATTCATACACGGAATCGCTGCAGCGCAGAGGGCTTTGAATCGGTTGCATTAATACCAATTCGGGTGATGAATGCTACTTATGGACTGATACAGCTCAACGATCGTCGTCCTGATTGTTTTACGGAAGATATGATCGGTCTGTTTGAGGATTTAGCACAGAGTCTGGCAATAAGATTTAATCAAATTGAGATTAGCGAAGCACTGGAACAGAGTGAAGCGCGATACAAATCTCTCGTAGAAAACACGGAAACTCTTGTCTTTTGTATCGGACTTGATCTTATACCAACATTTATCGCCGGTAAACCTGACAAACTAACTGGTCACACCATTGGTGCCTATAAAAAAGATCCAGGATTGTGGGCAAATACGTTGCTTCCGGATGACAGAATACTCGTTTCAGATTCTGTAGCTAGAGTAACTAAAACCGGAAAAGCTGAGAATATTGAGTTTAGGATCAATAAATCAAATTCTCACACTAGATGGATGAGGGCTACATTAAGCGCTCATTATGAACATGATGGTACTATATCCTACGTCGACGGGTTACAGACAGATATAACTGATCAAGTGGAAGCGCGAGAACGTAAGGAGGTGCACGCAGCCAGGACGGAAAGTTTAGCTCAAACATCACGAAAGATTGTTGGTAATCTGCAATTTGATACTATTTTGCAGAACTTGGTTGATGGAATTGTAGATAGGCTGGATTGCTCCTGTTTGCTGCTGCAGGCTAATAGTACACCTGGTAAAGATGCCAAAATAGTGTCGCAGCGTGTTCGATCACAAGATAGTAATTGCAGTATACCTGATACACTCCCCTTTGATGTTCATCAGTGCGGTATAGATACTGGTTATCAACCAGTCAAAGGCAAATCAGTATTTACGATAGCCCCGGATCTATACAAACTCTGTCCATTCAACAGGGATTCAGCCGTAATGCTCATTCCATTGTGTGTGAGTATGGAATGCAGGCACGTTATTGTAGCCTGGCGGGCTGACTCAATGGCTGATTTTAGTGAGGATGACCTTTGGTTTGCAGGACAAATCGCAACGCTTGTATCATCGTCACTGGCTACTTCGTTACTTTATGAACACCAGGTTGCAGTTGCTCAGGCATTTCAGAGAGATATGATTCCGTCTCCACCACTCATCAGGAACTGCGATATTGCCGTGTTCTATAATCCAGTGACTCAGGGGATAGATATTGGCGGTGATTTCTGTGATGTTATCGAATTGACCGATGACAGGATAGTGGTTGTGATAGGAGATGTCTCCGGCAAAGGTTTGGAGAGCGCAGTACAGGCTGGCCAAACAAGGGCTATGATAAGGGCGTTAGTCCGATCAAATCCTGAACCGGGTGCAGTTATTCACTCCCTTAATGCTGGTTTGTATTCCTACCTGCCGACAGATTCGTTTGTAACACTGTTTTACTGTGTCCTTGATACAAACACCGGATCGCTGAGATATGTAAACGCTGGTCATGAACCTCCGATGATAGCTGGTCATGACTGTGGGGTCAGAATACTCAATAGGAGTGGCCCTATGCTTGGAATCCTTGAAGAAGCATTCCAGGAGACGCATTATACCTCACTGCACGGCGGTGAAGTCTTGCTGTGTTATACCGATGGTGTTACTGATGTGCTGATCGATAATGTATGGCTGGGGCAGGATGGATTACGCGATATTATATCCAAATCCATTGAGAGTGAAGCCGAATCACTGGTTCAGATCATAGTCGATGCTGTTGCAAACACAGAAAATGTGCAGAGAAAAGATGACCAGCTTCTGGTAGCAGTCAGATCAACAGCACCTTAGCCATATTGTGATGCAGGCTTCCAGCCTGCTCTCTCCAGGTTACTTAAAACCTAAGTATCTACTTTTTCACGCAATCTACTTGGGTATCGATTTCCGAATCGATACCCAAGCCCGCTTCTCCCCATTTGCACGTAAACACGGCCTTGATGTAACATTCAATGAGTGATCGTATATTCTGTGTTGCCCAATTTCGTATATCCACACGATATTGGGCGTTTGTGAACATTACCGGAGGCTGTTTTTTTGAGACTGTTTTTAGTAGGATTAGTAGTTGCATTGTTGGTTATATCTGCTGGGGTTGGGTTGTGCGGGCAGACAGTTGTGCTGGATGAGTTTGAGGACTCCCAGCAGTGGGGATTTACCAATGGAGGAGAATTCCCGGGGGCAACTGGAGGCATTGACTGCAAGGATGGCAGATTGGCTCTGCACTATGATTTCACCGGGGGTGGCGGCTATGTGAGTGCACTTTACCAGGGGACAGTGCTGCCGCAGACCAATTCGTTTACAGCGACTATTACTTCTGATTCGAACTGCCAGTTCAATTACCGGATAACTGATGCCGACGGAAGGGTATTCCAGGCCAATTCCCAGAGTTTGAAAGCTGGTGAGAAGCAGGATATCATTTTCACAACTACCAATAATTGGCAAGGGGCCTGGGGTGGTACGAAAGGTGATAGTTCCCAACCCGTAGGAACAATCACAACACTGTGGCTGTGTGTTTGCACTACACCGGATACGCCTAAAACCGGAAACATCTACATAAGCAATTTTAAATCGGATGTATCAACCGATGCTAAGGTCCAGGTAACCGGACCGGCGAGGAGTGCTGTCCCATTTGTTAAAGCCAAATCAGTAAAGTCATCGCCTGCAGTCTGCTACTATCCTCAAGATGAAAAACTTGATGATTGCAGAGTGTTTATGGGTTACAACGAACCCGGTGAATCCGCGAACGATGCCAGAGACCTGAGGATAACCTCAAAGGATGGTAAATATCTCTTTGCACTATGGGGCAGGTTGCAGGTTACAGGCGACATCGAATATGTGACTCCTACAGATATGAGTATTCGGACCCAGCGCAGTCTCAATAGCTCGATATGGGAATGGGACAATACAGACGCTAGACTGGGATTTCAGCAGGTTGTTAATACCAGAGTAGACTCCAAAGGTGTAACGTCCACAATCTACCTGCGTTTCCTCAAGCCTCATACAGGCAGCATAATCATCCCATACGTTATACCAAGCGGCACAATATCGTTCTACGCAGGTGGTGACGATTCATCTCCCTACACGAAAATACTGACTCCCAAGCGGGCAACACGTGTGGAGTTTACAGTTGGCGACAAAAAACTATACATCCTGAACACGATTGCCAATCCTGCTGGCGTTACGATCACATATGGACAAAAACTCTGGATGCATTTCTTCAGAGCAGAGCTTCCGGTATCTTATATCAACATAAAGGCTCCGGATGGTAAAACCTTCCCCAAAGGCTATGCAAACGCTGTTCAGTTGAGGATGACATTTGATCCCTCCGAAAAACTCCCCCAGAGCATAGAAAAGCCCAATTGGAATGATGGGGTAGGGATTTATGTGATGGAGAAAGATGACTCCGGTAAACAGATACTGCCAAGAGTCAACCGGCCTCACATTTTCTTTCAGGATGAAAAGAAGCAGTTGAATGTCGCATTATATAATATGTCAGTCAGCCAGATCCGGAACATTAACCTTGATTACACACTGAAAGACTACAGCAATTCTATCGTTTTGAAGAAGTCAGTTCCCGTGCGTATACTTGCTAACACAGTCTCTTCAGCAAGTCTGGATTTCCCAATAAAGACCAAAGGCATTTTCAGCCTGACGTTAACAACAAAGCAAGGTAACAATGTATTTGCAACGAAAACCTGCAGGCTCTCCGTTGTGCCAAAGCCGGCTGACGTTGCCGTCAAAGATTCATTTTTCGGTATAGACCCTCTTTTCCTTGAAGGCAGTCAGAGCAATATGGACATGCTCCGCAAGCTGGGCATAAGATGGCTCAGGCTGGGGGGTGGGGTATGGTATCCTGCCGAGGGTGATAAAGCCCACCTGAAAACACTCAAACAAAACGGTATTGGATATTTCTTGCTGGTTGAGAATGCAGGAATGGTCCGTGGGCCTGAATACAATGACCTCATCGATTACTACGAGATCAGCAATGAGCCAGATGGATGGAGCAATCCTGAGGCATATGCACAATTCGCTAAACCGATATACGAACGGGCAAAAGAGGTCAATCCCAATGTAACAGTGCTGGCCTGCAGCGTATCCGGTGGAGACAGCGACAGCGATTTTGCTTTTACCAAGCGTTTCCTGGCAGCTGGGGGAGTCGGTATGTGTCAAGGTATACCATATCATCCATACAGTTCTATCCGGGCATTCGGTCCGGGTCTGCAGGCTGTCAGTCCGGAAGAGAACAGACTCTACGACAAGATGCTCCAGGGCCGTCAGCTCTGCAAGGATGCTGGTCTGAGGACCTGGATAGGTGAAGTCGGATTTCTGACTATCAACTCATATCGGTATCCATCCCCTGACTTCCACGTATATGAAAAGAGCTATGCCAATTATATGGCCAGGCTTTTCCTGATAAGCAAATGTATTCCTGAACTCGAAAGGGTAATCTGGTTCCATTTATGCATGGATGATACTCCGCTGACTCTGTTCGCATCCAATTACGGTACATACGATTCTATGGGCCCTAATAATAACATCACTCCGTGCCTTACTGCTTACGCAAACCTGGCCAGCCTTATCGATGGAAGCAAGTTCGTTAAGAAACTGCAGATGGCATATCCCGCTTTATGGGGAGTGCAGACCAGAAGAGGGGAGCGCAATGTGCTTGCACTGTGGTCTCCGAATGACCCTTGCACATTGTCTTTCGACAATATAAGTAGTATTAATACAGTATCTCTGGTCGGCACGGAGTCTGTGCTGAAGCCAGTAAAAGGAAAGATCAGCCTGAATATTACTGATGAACCCAGATACCTGGTTTTTGCAGACTCACAAGCTTCTCTTGTCGAGAAGATTGAAAAGGCACTTGTATCGTTCAAAGAGCCGGTCGCTATCGGCAGCATAGGGGTTTGCCGGGTGCCAGGCTTTCAGTATCTTTGAAGAACAAATACTCCCGGCCATTATCTGCATCAGTCAAACTCGTTACTTCAGCTGGACAAGAGACCTGGCTTGTCAGTCTGGCTGCAGATGAGGATAAAGCACTGGTTCTATCGTGCCGGAAACCAGCTGTAATGTCTGCAGTCAAGAGTATCAAGTTGATCGTAAGTGCAGAAGGTAGATCATCTGTAAAGACCAGAACACTCGCAGTCAGTGAATCAAAACCAGATATGGTGGCCATAAAGACCACCAAACCAGTGACAATTGATGGTGATCTCAGCGATTGGGATAACGTTATCCCAATCGTATCAGACAAGCATGAACAGGTCACTCCTCCCGATCCAGGATTTTGGGATGGTCCGGATGATCTGAGCTTTGCTGCATACCTGATGCACGATGATAACTACCTTTATTTTGCCTGTAAAGTCAGAGATGATGTCCACAAAAACGATGAAATCCCCGGCAAGATTTGGGCAGGGGACAGCATCCAGTTGGGTCTTGCCAACCAGGATACTCCATTCAACTATACAGAGATCAACTTCGGATTATCCACAATAGCCGGTAAGGTTGGATATGAGACTCTTGGCCCTGATGCCGGAAAACCACTCGAGGGTCTGAAATTCGCCACAAAAGGTGGGAATGGTGAACTAACCTACGAAATAGCGATCCCTCTGTCCTCTCTTAAGGGCATTCAGATAAGCCCGGGTTCAGTGATTCGCTGTGCATTCATAGTAAACGACGTAGACGACACAGCCAGAAAGTGGATAGGAATAAAAGACCCAAGCCTGATAGGAGCCAACAAAGACGCCAAATTCTTCCCAACACTGTATATCAAACCATAATGTAATCATAAGAGGGGAATTGGTTCTCCAAACGCAACAACACCAACCCAATTCCCCCCTAGAAGGGGGGTAGAGGGGATGTGACCAAAGGCAATACAAAAACACATATAATAAGTGGCATAACATTCTTCAGAAAATCATATCGCGAGTAAAACCACCACAGAAGTGGGTATGTGTAAAACATGAACAATACACTCAGGCTTATAATCTCAATAGCAGTATGCCAAATGGCTGGAGTAATTGGCTCCATTGCGACTGTATCATCTGTCCGCACTTACTATTTGACACTCAATAAGCCCTCTTTCAATCCACCCGGATGGATCTTTGGACCCGTCTGGGTAACCCTTTACGCAGTGATGGGAATTGCAGCCTGGATAATCTGGTGCAAATTCGGAACAGACCCAGGTGCCAGAACAGCTCTCGTGTTTTTCATAACCCAACTCGCTCTGAATGCACTATGGTCTCACCTGTTCTTTGGTTGGCATCTACTGTTTGTCGCATTTCTTGAGATTCTCCTGCTCTGGGTGATGATTCTACTCTCTACAATATGGTTCTTCCAAATTTCCACTGTTGCCGGTGCACTTATGCTGCCATACCTCGCCTGGGTCTCCTTTGCCGCTGTTTTAAACTACTCCATATGGGCCTTGAATAGATAGGGCATTTCAATAACTCCATTATTGTCATATATTTGCGTTTAGCATTAACGCAACTCGCAAAAGAGCATTAAGAAAATCAGTCCAATGTATAAAACGCGTGATATAATACAATAAATAAGTCTAATTGCCGTGTGACAGATTTAATATCCTGATTGACTAAAAAACACTGCCAGAGGGAATCACCATGCCCAATAAACACTTGAATATGCGCTATATGCTTCCCATAATGCTGTTCGTTACTGTTTCTTTAATTGGCTGTGGAGGTGGAGGAGGCGGTGGATCATCCACTAACCCCACTAACGGAATGCCGGTAACTGGGACTGTTCAATTACCAGCCGGTTCAACTCTTCAATTGGCAAGCATGAACGTTGTCACTTGTATTGGAGAAACGCCGGTTGCTGCAGATGGTAGCTACCGTGCATCGCAGCCTGCTGGTGGAACTGCACTGGCATTTGCAGCCGATTCATCTGGCAAGTCGGTAATGATGGGTTTCATGGATGCAGAAAACTCGCCCACCGGACTCAAGCTGAATGCAAAGAGTACAGCAGTTGCTCTTATATTCCAGGCATTACCCGCTTATACACTCCCACGTGAAACATGGCCTAAAGTCATTGAACTCCTCAATGCTGACAAGAATACCGACACCCTCGCACAGGTTGTAGCGCAGCGGTTGGCAGCAAATGCTTACGCTATTGCAGACAAAGATGCAGTTTTACTGACTGCAATTTCAACAGCAGTCGGTGCAATTCGTGGGTCCACAACTGCCCAGACCTCCTCTTTATTGCACAGCAATGACTCGTCTTCAAAATCATTCAATGTTGAAGTTGTCTCAAAAGCTGATGCTCCAGCGCAGATGATAGTAGAACCCAGTGCGGAGAGAAGCGGCGTTCGTGTAGGCCCAAGTGTAGACGGCAATGGGATTATAATAACAAATGGCTTTCGCCGCCACCTTTGGGCATATGTTTTTCGTACCGGTTGGAAAGCCAAAACAGACCCTGTCGGAGCGTCTCCACACTACCTGAGTCCCTGGGAGTGTATAGTTCCGGGAAAATCATTCAGCGGTTACATCCAGGCTGTGAATGGTTACCAGGGAACAATGGGAACTATAATCGATTTTCTGAATGGTCAGGTAGCATACTCGCCTGTAACAACTGACACTATACCTTTACCAGTCCTACCAACCGATGCAGAACGCGCTTACTACAAAGTATTTGTCGTAGGACCTTCCTGGAAATCAGGTGATTTAGAATCGGAATTACCTGCAGAATATGCAGGATCGACGTTCGGAAACGAGTTAGTGGCGACTGAACAAAAAATGGATGCTCTCACATTCTTCCAGGAAGTCGCTTTCCCGGCTATATTGACTGTGTTTCCAGCAGATTCAATAGGCAAGAATCTCGGCAACGCTAAAATGGGAGCTTTGGTTGAGGATGTAGTGAAGGTTGTATCCAACACTTATCCCCAGATGACAGAACAGCTGCACGGTCATGACTACAAAGGCGCACTGATCACATACCTTAAGGCTTTTGACAGTTCAACCATTCGCGAATCGGTCGTAGAATCAATGATACGCTATGGACTGCTTAAAGGCGGATTTGCTATGAAAGCCGCAGCTTTTTTGGGTGACCTCAATATATATGTTTCTGCAATAGACAAGTTTCTAGCTGCCGGGGACCTGGGAATCGTCTCTGCTCAGCTCTTATCATCAAGCCGTTTCCTGCAGTGGGATGCTACGGCGGTCAAACCCTATATAAGAATACAAAATAATCCTTCGAGCGTAACAGTCGGTCTGGATGTCAGCCTGACATGTTATGGAGTGGATGGGATAACCGGCACAAAGGAATACCACTGGTCAACTCCCGGAGCTCACGGACACCTGGCAGACTCGCATGGAAATACGGGCGTGTCATTCACATCCTCCGATCAGATTGTCAGATATGTTGCTGATGACAATGCCAAGGATGGAGATCAGGACACAGTGGCTGTGACTGCTTATCTGAAAAAGAACAGCACAACCTACGAACTCGGCAGTGCGCAGGCTTCAATCTTAATCACCGATACCAAACGCGATGTCACATTCATCCCTGCTTCACCGGTAGTTAACCCGAATGATTCCATACGACTGGATATTTCCATACTTCCAAGCCTTCCGGATGGGACAGTAGTTGAATATGATTGGACATCGACCTCTGCAAAAGGAACGCTAACCGGACCTGCAGGAGAAAGTGCACCTTTCACCAAACCATATGCATTCTACAAAGCAGGCAGTGCAGCTGGATCAGACACAGTGACAGTTACTGCATGGCGTCTCACAGCAGACAAAAAGCGAATTCTAGTCAACACAGGGACTGTCACAGTAAGAGTAGGATCTACACGAACGGTCCGCCTCCAGAAAACCCCGTGGCAGGTAAGTGGCGCCTGGTATGGTCAGACAGGCACATATCTTATATTCAAGAAAGTACCCGGGGCCAAGAGATATAACATCACCTGGCATGCAAATGGAGCCATTCCACCTGATGATTGGCATACAGGGAAACACGACGGACAAGTAGATACATATACTGGTTATACGGAGAGCTACACTGGCCCGGCTGCCAATCCAGCAGACTCAGTGCAATCAGATGAACTTGCTGCAACCATATTTGGGGCTTCAATTACCATATCCACATCAAATGCATCCGCAAATGATGTCCTTTACTACTACAACGTTTATAAAAACCAGGAAGATTTCTTTATGTCCTGGACCGGCGATGTACAAGCCGTATTCTAATCTTGTATTTACCTATGTGTAAAATGCAGGCTAAACAATAAAAGATCCTGTAATTCTGAACGAAGTGAAGAATCTGCTTTTTACTTCGTTCAGAATGACAAATACGATCAATCAGGAGCGAACCACTAGTAAACTTGGTAACAGTTCAGAGTATAGGAAACACGTCATCCTGAACTTGATTCAGGACCCATCTCGACCGTGCCTGGGTGCTGAATTAAATACAGCAGACGTAATACTCAACATTCGTAAATTGTTACCAAATTTGCACAATCCGGCTTTAACACGTAGAATTTGATAGATGGCTATCATTTCAGTTTCCAACCTCAGTAAATCTTTTGGCAACCGGGACCTGTTTCTGGATATAGGATTCAGCGTTGATGACCGTGAGCGGGTTGCGCTCATCGGGCCCAATGGCTGTGGCAAAACCACTATCTTAAAGATACTCGCAGGGCAGGTTGAACTCGACTCAGGCGCTGTGCACCGAAGACAGGGCTTAAGCATCGGCTACCTGGCTCAGGATGTGGAATCAGACAGTCAGGTCCTCCTCCTCCATTACACAGTCGGAATAACCCCTGAATTATTGGAATGTGCAGAACGATTGTATAATATTGAACAGGAAAACCTGCACATGTCCGGGAATGCAGACTACGCAGTTGAGTATGCAGATCTGACCCATAAGTTTGAAGATATCGGCGGTTTTGAACTACAGGCCGGGGCTATGACTATACTTGCTGGTCTAGGTTTTGACGAATCAGACTTATACAAGCCGGTTCAACTATTGAGCGGGGGCCAGAAGGTTCGTGCAGCGCTCTCCAGACTCCTGTTAGAATCACCCCAATTATTGCTTCTGGATGAACCGACCAACCATCTTGATATCCAGGTCTGCGAATGGCTGCAGGACTATATTGCCAATCGCTACCAGGGAACAGCCCTTATAGTAAGTCACGATCGCTACTTCCTGGACAGGGTAGTAACCAGAGTGATAGAGATGGATAACGGCGTCATCGTAAGCTGGCTGGGTGCCTACACAGCATATGCCGCTGCTAAAGAGGCCAGGCTGGAAGAACAGCGCAAGCTATATAAGACCCAGCAAAAGGAAATCGCCAGAATTGAGGAGGCGATCCAGACCCTGTTCAGCCATCGCAAGTTCACCAGGCGGGACAGCAAGGTCAAGCAGCTGGAAAAGATCCAGCGTGTAAAAGTCTCCGGTCCTCAGAAATCAATATCCGCTGGTTTCAAAGCTGCAGATCGCTCAGGGGCAATGGTCCTGAAGCTGGATGAACTCAGTAAAGGTTACGGGGAGAAGAAGCTCTTCGATTCTGTTGACTATGTGATGGACCGCGGGAAGAAAGTCGGAGTTGTCGGGCCAAATGGTTCGGGCAAGACTACTCTGCTAAAAATTATTGCCGGGCTGGAAAATCCAGATTCAGGCCATGTAGAAATCGGGCACAAGGTCAGTTTTGTCTACTTCGCCCAGGAGTTCGCTGCTCTCACACCGGATAACAGCGTCATCGATGAACTACTATCAGATTCCGACATCACCGCCCAACAGGCGAGGGATTTACTGGCGCAGTTCCTGTTTATGGGAGATGATGCTTTCAAGCCAGTCCATGTGCTTTCAGGAGGAGAGAAGTGCCGTTTGGCTTTGGCTAAAGCCATCGCAGGCGCTCCAAATCTGTTGATATTGGATGAACCTACCAACCACCTGGACATTGCTTCAAGGGAAACCCTGGAAAACGCTCTGCTGGAATTCAATGGTTCAGTAATCACAGCTTCACATGACCGCTATCTACTTGATCGTGTAACAAATGAGATTGTAGAGATTGCTGATGGCAAGTTCGTCAAATACCTCGGCAACTACACGGAATACCGGTCAAAGAAAGCCGGAGATGATACCCTAACAGACCTTCCGATGCTGGATAAGCGCGGAAGACAAGTAGCCCCGCCGCCTCCAAAGAGACCGATGTCTACTCTGCGTGAACTCGAAAAGCAGGCCAGAGAGATCGGAAAGCGGATAGAGGAGATTGAGCAGGAAATCCACAAAACAGAGACCAGGCAGGCGTTCCTGACTGAGGCTTTGGCTAACGAGGAGACCTACCGGGACGGGTCAGCCAAAGAACTCTCAGCCGAATACAATACCCTTGACCTCCGCCTCAAAGAACTCTACTCTGAGTGGGAAACGCTCGGAGAGACCCACGCCGAAATGGAATCCGACCTCGCCGACATCCCTGGAAACAAGACCTGATTCAACCACTAACAATCTATAACTGGCACTATAATCCAGGCTCAGCACATTGTAAACGCAGCCCTTCCCGTTCGTGCTGAGCTAGTCGAAGCACAGATACTACCCCGTTCGCACTGAGCCTGTCGAAGTGCGACAATAAACCTGTGTTAGCACTTCGACAAGTTCAGTACACACGGAATATTATTTCCCTTTCTTCATCAAAATCAGGTTTTCCAGACTGTCCACATCCAGGTCTTCTCCCCATACCAGGTATACAGGCTTGTATATTCCTGCCTGTCGCATAACATCGTGGACTCGGACTGCCAGCACATTCTTGCCTGGTTTCAAATACTTGGCAACATCGAACATGAAGGGTTTATTCCACAGCACATCTATACTCAGCCCTGTTGATTTGACCGTCTGCTCGTAAGCATAGACTCCGTTAATAAAGACTTCCCCCTCTTCATCGACACCAGGAAAAAAGATATTTAGTCCTGGTATCTTGAGCATCTCTTCTCCAACATTGAGAACTTGCCGGTACCAACCATACCCGTGGTAATCCAGGAAGCCCTGGCTCTCCCATCCACAGTCCATATCACTCCGGACAGATGCCCACGCAGTATCATCCAGGCTTTCAGAATACCACTTCTCATTCATCCCCTTATTGTCGGGGTCAGTTTTGAACTTCCAGGTGTTGTTGAGCTCAAGATAGTTTATTCTAGATGGGTCACTGTTTGTCATTGACCGCCATTTTGCAAGTACTGCATTGATGTCCTGTCCTGCAAGACCATTTTCAACATAACCAACACTGTGTCCTTTGGCGATTCTCTCGAAATCGTCTATCATCGCCAGATAGTCAGTTTTGCTCATTCCATGCGGGCCTCTGCGCAGGATCAAATACATCGTAGAGAGCATACTGACTTCTACCCTTCGGGTAACTTCCGGATCTCCCTTTGCCTTTGTCCTTGCTGACAGCAGTATCCCCCAACTCTTGTTGATGAATGAGTCCGTGTATAGCTCTTCGATATTGGTCAGCCAACGGTGTTCCTTGTAGTAGTTGTATTCAAGTCCGCTCATCATGTCCTGATAGGCCATCATTGGTTCTGCTGCTGGTCCGTAGTAACCATATGTGAAATCACGGATAAGATTGCTGACATCAAGCGATGGGTCCCACATCTGTTTAGCCAGCACCCAACCGCGCATGATTCCCCGGTCAACTCCATAACTGGTGGTATTTGCGGCTTCCTGCATTATTCCGGTAGCACCATTCTCTACATAGTACTGGTTATCAGCACACATTCGCTCCATATTCAGGACTGGCATCAGGAACTTTGTGTAATAAATCGGATAGTCCCAGATTGTGAACCGGGCACCGAGTTTATGCCAGCCTTTCATGTAGTCATCAAACTGTTTTGTGTCCCAAATTGGCATACAGACATAGTTCCAGTGCAGGTCAGTACAGAGAGTTATCATTACGTTCTTCGCGGGTCTTATGGTCTTCGGAGGTTTTACAGTTCCCCCATATGCCAGTGTCGTGAATACCAGGTCAGGGTATTGTTTCTGGAACTTTGCAGCGATTTTATTAATAAACACCAGCAGCGAAGCCATCTTGCTGCCCTCTGGGATATCGATTACGCTGCACTTCTCACACTCACAATATCCTCCGGTATCGTTGTGTGAAATGTCGATAATCTTGACCCCTGGGGTCTCCTTGAGATACTTCGTGATCTTATCTTCAACGATCTTCAAGACATCCGGATTCGACAGGCACAGCTGATCCGGTCGCCTGACCCCGAATATCTCTCCATAATATTCCGGATGCTTTGAGAAGTATTCTTCAGGCGGTAGGAAAAGCTGCATTGTATGTGCAAACGTAGGCATGGCTTTTGGATATCCGCCGTATTCATCCGGGACAAATGAGTGCAGTCCGAATGTCTTGTTGCGCAGGGACCAGTCAGCATCCCAGGTCTCAGAATAATATGGGTCTCTACGGTCTTCCAAAACAGGTACAAAAACCCGTGGTGTCGGTCTCAACTTGAGGGTAGGGGATTTCGGGATCGTCTGGGTGCCGGATTCATACCACCTGCACCCCAAATCCTCCTCCAGCAGGCAATACACACCATCGATTACCCCGCGTCTGTTTCCACCGGATATCATTAATGACTGCCCGGTCATATCTATAGCATAACCATCTGCACTCAGCTTGCTGCTTCTGGCTTTGTGATTCTTTGCATACTGAGTCTTACCTATACTGATTACGTAATCAGGAGCTTTGTAACCTTTAGTTTCTTTAGCTATGGTGAAATCCGTCCCAGTCATCTCCTTCAGCCAAAATGCCAGTTCCTGAGCTGCCTTAGTCTCCATGGTTGTAGGGGATGCAGGTAGTAAAATCGTATATGCTGTTTTACCATTTTCAGCCAGCATTATCGCAGGCCCTTTAGTGCCTTTAGGCATCAGTGTATTCATCCAGTTGGCATTAGGAGCAACCTGTTCAGTGCAATATGCAAGGCTGCTGACCATCACAACCGCCAAAACCATCAAGAGTAAGTAGACTTTTTTCACAACAATGAACCTCCGGTCATAATATGACTCCACGTATCTTTGCGCGGTAGTACATCCCCTCGAACATCGATAGCGAATGGCAGACCTTGCCCAGTTCATATGGCAGAGTAGAAGCTATTCGACGTATATACTCCTGGGCCTCCTCCGGAATATCTTTCTTGCTCAATAAGATCATATAGGCAGCTTGAATCGGAATAGACATTGTCTGGTAGTCCATGAATATCCCCGGGTTCCAGTAGTAGAATGCATAACACATCGCGCTGATCTCTGCAAAAGTCTTGGGCTGACCCCAGGAATTAAAGTGATGCCTCCAGCCATATTTTGAGTGCATTGAAATCGCGGCTTCCGAACAGGCATCGTAATATTTCAGATAGGGCAGGCAGATGTCACCGATCCTGTCCAGCATCCCTTGATACGCAGTCTTCAAGGATTCATCCTGCTCAGTCTCAACCAGCACCAGCAGTGCCATTGCTGTCTGGTGGAAACAATAAGGGTGTGTGTCTTCCTGAAAAACTGCGTTGTTCAGCAGCTCTTTGACGCTCGGATTTATGCCGTCATCGATCCATTCATAGTAGTAGTCCAGAAACCGTGACTCACCGGTCACAAAATGGGCTGCTTTGTATATTTCCAGGGTTCTTTCGATACTCGGGAACTTGCCTCGCACACCTCCACCGGTATAATCCTTCTCAGGTCGACCATTGTCAGCCAGTATCTCCCCGTTTTCAGCATAGAATTTATCAGCAACATCCGCCAGGACCGATGCTATCGCTGTTTTCTGTTTGCTGCTAGGAATTCCTGAATCAAACACTTTCCAAAGCCCATAAACAGCCATCGTATACTGGTCGATCGATGAATATGGATAGTGCGTTTTGCCGTCCAGCCAGACGCATCTGGCAATGAATCCCTTAGCACCACAAGTGCAGAGCTTCAATAGGCCATCAATAAGCCTCCTGCCCCTGGTTACATACTTTTCGTCCCCAGTAACCTGGTAACCCAGGACTACACCATCCAGGTTGATCCCGTTATTCAGAGCGCCATCCTCGAGTCCGCTCATCCAGCCCGTAGGCGCCGGCTGGCCTGCATCGATCTCTTCCCGTGTCGGATACTCCGGACTATCAAATGGCATCGCATAATCGCAGTAGAAATCATATTCAGGGTGCAAAAATCTCTCTTCCAGTGTCTTAAAAACTCCATCAATAACCATTAACTCCACTCCCTTGCGTATAAAACTATCCTCTCAAGTAAATAAACTCATCCGTCAGTACCGAGCCTGTCGAAGCACAGACACTATTCCGTTCGCGCTGAGCCTATCGAAGAACAAACACGATTTCTGTTGGTCAAGGTCATCCATGACCTTTGCCAAATTCCCCGGACATCCATGTCCGCAAGTTCATTCTAGGTAAGCGTAATTCGTTCGTGCTGAGCTTGTCGAAGCACAGACAGAATCTTGCCCACCTATCGTGACGATTCCCGAATTATCAGTTCTGGATTCATTATGATTCTCTGCAAACCGGAACTCTTTCCGGCAATTTTCGCCTGCAATATATCCCAGGCAGTCTGGCACATCATCTCAACCGGGACTTTCACCGTGCTCAGAGATGGTGTTATATACTCTGTGTCCTCTATCCCATCAAAGCCGATAAGTGAGATATCTTCAGGCATCCTCAGACCGAGTTCACAGACAGCCCTGTGTGCCGGGAATGCCAGCTGGTCCGAGTATGCAAAGATGGCATCCGGGCAACCGTGCTCAGTTATATAATCTTTGAGTCGTGCCTTGACTACCTGCTTCGATGTATCCGGAAAATACAGCGTTTCAGGTGTCAAACCATGCTGCTGCACAGCAGAAAAATAGGCCATGCATCTGGATTCAGTATATGGAGGCTGTTCAATAGCAAACAACAGTATCCGCCTGCATCCCTGTTCAACCAGGTGGTCAATAGCCTTTCTGGCACCATAGAAGTAATCTATCCCGACGAAATCTATGCTGGTTGGATAGTATGCTCCCATTGCCACCATCGGTTCATAGATACTGGAATCTCTTTCGATCTGACTGCGATAGATCTCTGGTGCATCACATAGCAGCACTCCATCGCTGGGCCAGCCGTTCTTGATGTCCTTGAGAGCGGTATCATCATAAAAACCAAGCTCATTGACGTTGACATTGTAACCACTCTCACGGAGCAGATCATTCGCAGTATAGGTCACGTGGGAATAGTATATAGACCGGTGATGGGGAACACACAAAGTTATAGCATTAGTCTTCCCGGTCACCAGCAGAGAAGCTGCCTTGTTTTTGGAATACCCCATCTCCTCAGCTGTCCGGAGAATGAGTTCCCGTGTTACCTCAGATATACGGCTGCCCTTATTGTTGAGGGCTCTGGACACTGTAGAGTCATCCATACTGAGCCGGTTTGCAATATCCTTAATAGTAATTCTCATAGAACAGACGATTGCATATAAATACAAACACCGTGCAACCGAATAACCTCACTGTAGATTTAATATGCACATATCTGCGTAAATGAAGTGGTTGACCCATTAGCAATCAAAGAACAGACGTCTGCGCACAATGGAAATAATACATTGCCAGAAACACTTTGTCAATCCTGATCTTCCATTAAATGCATTTATAGGATATGGAGTAACGGGTCCAGGGAGGTTACCTCCCTGGCAGAGTCCAGAGACAGAGTCTCTGGGTGTGTGATCCTATAAATGCATTTCTTGAGATTTCACACGCACCCCATTTTTGACTGTCTGTAGACTTTAGTATATAATCCAGACTGGGTAGGAAAAGCGTTTTCGCAGGCGTTTTCGACCTTTTATATGGAGATTATTTTGAATATCGAAGAGTTCTCAAAAGCTATAGGAGTATCCCCAACAACAGTCTCGCACGCTTTCAGTGGACGAGGTAATCTGAGCAAGGCTACCAGAGAGAGAGTCCTTCTGAAATCCCGGGAGCTTGGCTATGTTCCCAATTCCAACGCTCGCAGGTTAGCTAAAGGCAAGAGCAATCTTGTAACGCTGTCTTGGCTGACCAGTGCGATAGGGGAGCACTCCTTTGTAATGGAAGCCATATACTCTCTGATCTCACCGTTCAGAGAGAGGGAATATGACCTGGTCCTGGATATTGTCCCTGACAGTCCAAGACAGCGGAGCATGATGATAGAGCGCGCACGCAGTCAGGCAGAGGATGCCCTCATAATGTATGATGGCGATTGGCTTCCTACAGATTTTCTTGCTGAACTTGCCCTGCCGGCACATCCTGTAATAAACATGGGTATGAATACTCTCGCTGCCATACCAAATACAGCTTCAGTAAAATGGAGTTCAAGCAACCAGGTAGGGCAGCTTGTTGACTACCTGTTGGAGATGGGACACACAAGGTTTGGAGTCATCAGCCAATACGAAAGGGATCAAGGTTCACTCGACCTTGTGAATATCGTACGTTCCAGGGGGATCAACCTGGGAGATACGTCAGTCATATTCGCTGGAGAGCATCCTGCAGATGGAGATGCCGCAATGGACACCCTGATGTCGTTGCCGAATCCTCCAACTGCAGTGCTGACCAGGACTGATGTGCTGGCTATGGGTGCAATAAAAGCAGCGCACAGGAGAGGGCTCAGAGTCCCGGATGATGTATCAGTCTCCGGGCAGGATGACCTCCCGCTGGCCTCTGCGCTATACCCGCCTATCACAACCATCCGAATCGATTTACCGGAAGTGGCAAAGGCAGTAGCCGCAGCAGCATTCAGATTAATGAGTGATCCAGCCTCTGAACCACAGTCAATAATCAGCGAGTGTAAGCTGATAATAAGGGACAGCACAGGCCAGGCTCCTGGGCTCGAAAACGCCTGAGTAAACGTTATCGCAGATTGTTAAATGGCTTCGGAATTACGTTGATTGTATAGTAGTATTTTTTATTCCCACGCAAAGCCGCAAAGAAGGAACAACCATTGAATGAGTTCAGTCTACTGTGAACTGACCTAAAGTCCGTTCGTGCTGAGTAGCGCAAAGCGCGTATCGAATGGACTTTAAATTCTCGCAAAACTGAACTGTTACCAATAATTCCGATCTCTATGTTCCATGTGGATCAATATAACTAGTAATTGGGAAATCATCGTATTGAATAGCAATATAACAATTTCCCTTCTTAGCGCCTTTGAGGCTTTGCGTGAGATTAAACAACCAGTAACTTCCGCACACGAAAAGAAACAAAAATCTCCGGTTATACCGGATTAGGAGTGTCAATATGATAAGCAAAACAGAGACCGAGAAATGCAGAAACCGGGCAGTAGAAATGCTCAAGACAGCGGGTATCATCATAAGGCCCGATGAGATTGAAGCTATGGAAATAGCTGATATGGGACTGGGCGAGATCTATGACACCGGTCTGGAAGTCATCGTATATGCAAATACAGACAGGTGCTGTGCCAAGGAGCTTGTTCTGTTTCCACACCAGACCTGCCCGGAGCACAGACATCCACCAATAGAGGGTGAGCCTGGCAAAGAGGAGACATTCAGATGCCGGTGGGGTAAGGTGTTTCTTTATGTCGAGGGAGAAGCTGCAGCCAATCCCGCATGCAAGCCTCCTAAGGGTAGAGAAGCAGTCTACACAGTCTGGCACGAAATCATCCTGAATCCCGGAGATCAGTACACACTGTATCCAAACACACTACACTGGTTCCAGGCTGGTGATGAAGGAGCCGTAGTCTCCGAATTCTCCACCATGAGCCGCGACGAAGCCGACTACTTCACCGACCCGGATATCAACAGAATTACTGTAGTAGACTAAACGGGCCTGACACATATAAGTGTCCTCCGCTTGGTTCTGAAAAATGCACCACCCTAATTCCCCCTTGGCGAAGGGGGGATTGATCAAAACCGCACCAGGTTCCAATCTCGAATGTACATCATATTATCGCATATATCTCCAGTCAATCCCTCTTCGCCAAGGGGGAATAAATTTGTGCCTCCCCTTTAGCTAGATGACTCACTCATCTGACTGGTGATTCACATGCTGACTATATAGTCACATAAGACGGTCAACAACTGACCCGTCAGTCATCCATCAGGCTGAATTCCCCCTTTTGAAGGGGGTTCGTGAGCGTGCGAACGAGGGGGATGTGGCTTAGAATCTGGCTGTTAAAAACTAAATGGATTAAAGAAAATAGCCCCGATATGTATAATATCAGGGCTAAAACCTATACAAAAGCTGCGGTTATCTACTTGGCCACTCTTACAGCAATGATCCTGTCCACACATATTACATCCGGTTTGGAGGGATCTCCAGTCGGGAATGATGGACCTTCGAACTTAATTGAAGCATACACCTCATATTCCTGGTTGGGGTTGTCTGACCTTATCGCATCCAGGTCCATCTGAATATTCCAACTCCAGAACAGGTAGAAATATTCGCTTGGTTTCATCTTGAAAGGACCGAACTTGTAAAGGTTGTAACCAGGCTTGATGTCCTTAGGAGCTATTCCGGTCGAACCGCCAAATACTCTGTCCTTGGGGTTGTAGTGTCCCATTGGCATAGGCTGAGCATCAGTTATCATGTATTTGGCTCTTTCTTCAGCAGTTACATCAGCCATGGCAATTTTGCACGTAAGTCCGTACGCCGATTCTGTGTCTTTAACGATCTTTATATTGGACCAGAGCCTGAATAGATCGCTCGGGAAGTCCACTATACTGTCTTTCTTATATCCCTTGAACTGCTCAGGGAGGGGAGCTATAACGACCGCCTCCGATATACTATCCAGCATTGTAGCTTCTGCCAGCGCTCCAGCAGTCCACTGAGGGCTGGTTGGGAATCTCTGCTGAGCAATTTTGCGCAAGATATTAGCTGCTCTAACACCAGAGATTTTAGGAGTTACCTCCAGCGGTTTTGCATTCGGAATCTCGCTGTTCTCACGGTAGAGGTTTCTGTATCTGAGACAAATTGCCCTGTCAAGGGATGTTCTGGCAAACTGGACTCTGTCGAGAAGTACCGGATCATTTGATACAGCAGCCTCTGCTTTATCGAATGCTGTGTTGGCGGACAATACTGTTTTGACATCCAGAAATGTGTAGCCAGCCGGACTGCCGCCAAAATTGATGTAGACCGGTCTCTTGTTTAGAGCTTTGTTAATACCATTAAGATACTCACGGACGTATCTGCCGGCGGCACCGTAGTATCCGTCAGTGAACTCCCTGACCAACTTGTCGGAATTGGCATTTGGGTCTTCCATTGTCTTTGCCAGTATCCATGCTTTCATGTCCCACATATCAGTGGTAAGTACATTCTCCAGCTCAGTAAACACACCTTCGACTCCAACTTTTTTGAAGAGCTTCATGTCGTTGGCTGTGTATAGTTGAGTTGGGGTTGGCAGGTTGGGTGTGTATATTACATCATAATCCCAGATTCTGAGGTGTTTGGTTATCTTTGACCAGTCCTTCAGAGTCTTCAAGCCAACTTTGTTATTCGGATGCCCCATACCATGCATAACATCCCCGGGGTCATCGCAGACCCTTATACAAACATTTGGTCTGGGTTTAATTGTCTTAGGGGCCGCAGCATAGAATGAATAAGCCAGGGTGTCTATCAGAACATCCGGGTAATCTTTTGCGATCTCGTCTGCAACTGCATTAACAAACATCAGCTCAAGACCGGCATGCCCTTCTTTTTCATAGATAGGCTTACAGTTTTCGCATTCGCAGCTGCCTGCCCAGTCGTTCTGAGATATCGAGAACATCAAGGGTCTTGGAACACCTGCTTTATCGGCTTCAGCATAGGACGATCGGATATATTCCTTCATCTTCGCGATCCATTCTCGCTGCATGTCTTTGTTGGTCAAACAGAGCTGACCGTTGTCGATTCGCTTCCCACCGGACATTGAGAAGTATTCCGGATGAGTCTTGAAATACTGGCTGGCTGGGAAATAATGGCTGAATGTATGCACGTGGTAAGGTGGTCCATACTGCACCGTCCCACCATATTCCCATGGAGCAAATGAAAACATTCCATTGACCCTGTTGCGCACATAAAACTCTTTAGGCCAGCTGATCTCACCTTCATATATATCACGATACATGAAACCAGGCTTACCTGATTCATCAATTGTATTGATAACCAGTTTATCCAGCTTGGGAACTGTCTCTTCCCACATTGTCCACCATTTGATGCCGACATGGTCCTCCAGAAAATGATAGACGGAATAAAGTGTTCCGCGTGGTCTGCCACCAGTCAGGACCAGCTTGTTTCCAATGGTTTTGATCACCCACTCTTCATTCCCCTTGGGTTTTATACCTTGTGCTATGGCAAAAGCAGTAGGCCCGACCATTATAGCTGGCTGAGTAGACGTCAAGCTGACCTCACCAACTATCGGGATCAAAACTCCAGTGGACTTTTCCAGGTAGGTTTGCAGTTCCTTAGCGGCTGTCTGCTCAGAGGGTATAGGTTTTGAACACAACGCAATGACATAATCTACCTTACCACCACTCACAATTGTGTTAGCAGAAGCTGTTAATATAGATACTGCCAGCATTACTGACATGCAAGCCAAAATTACGGCCGTTTGATTATTATGATTCATGCATTCCTCCATGGAATATTGTGGGGAGTATAATGCATGATTGTGTTACTTGATCGCTAATTCCTTCAGTTTTCATCTGTGATTAATAAGCATAGATGCTTGGGTATAAGGCTATGGAACCACAACGACTGATTGTTCGTTACTTCTAATATAATTGCAGAGGTTGATATTTGGATAATATAGAGCAAAATTCGAATAGCGGTGTCATTGAACAGGATACATCCCTGAAGGCAAAGCCGGTTTCGCATCGACTGATGTCACTGGACGCTTTCAGGGGGCTGACGATAATTGGTATGCTGTTAGTCAATAACGCGTCCATGGATACAGCAACCCCGAAGCATTTGGTGCACGCGGCTTGGAACCAGGGCATTACGTTCGCAGACATGGTTTTTCCATGGTTTTTGTTCATTGTTGGTGTAGCTATTCCGTATTCCAAAGCATCACAGCGCAGGAAAGGAATGTCTGCTGCAAATGATATCTGGAAAGCTCTCCTCAGGTGTGTTATGCTGGTGCTGCTCGGGTGCTTGCTGGATTCAAGCCTGGCCAAACGCCCGGTGTTTGATCTGGGAGTTTTGCAGTTAATAGGATTGGCTTATCTTGTCGGAACGATATTATACGAATTACCCTCCTGGGCAAGATATACAATCGCCGGTATATTTTTAGTAGCTCATTGGATTCTTCTTCGGTTTGTCTCATATCCGGGTGGGGAAATAGGAGTCATTCAGGAGTCTAACAACATTATAAAATATATAAACGATACCTATCTGGCAGCATTTAATCTCAAAGGACTGGTGTCGGTCGCACCGACTACGGCATTAGTTATTGCCGGGACAGGTATAGGAGATCTGTTACGCCACGATGAGTTTTCCGGATTAAAAAAGTCCCTCTGGATGCTTGCAGCTGGAGTTTCACTGTGTTTATTTGGCTGGTTATGGAGTTTGGATATCGCATTTAATAAACCTATTTGGACTGCATCATATATAATAGAAGCAGCAGGGCTGGGTAGTCTTGCTTTGGCTGTGTTCTATTGGATTATTGATGTGAAAGGCGTCCACAAACCTGCTTTTCTGTTTGTGGTTTTCGGAACGAATGCAATAATAGCATATATGGCTCCAATTCTCACCAAGGCACTTGTACTGCGTGAATGGACAGTTGGAATATCAAATGGAGGCAGATTGCCTCTAATAGATGCCGCGCTCAAGTCATGTATTGATTCATTTGGTAAAGTAGCAGGTGGGTGGATATATACGGGCATTTATATATTCATATGGTGGCTTATAATGTTCTATCTTTACAAGAAGAAGATATTTTTAAAAGTCTGAGGAGGAGACACAAATATGTTTTTAGCAAAAAAAATGATGCTGGGGATTGTGCTATTGGGATTACTTCTGGGATTATGTAGCACAGCTCAGGCATCACATAGAGCAAAAAGTTGCAAGTACTCTGCAGCCAGCCCTATCATAATCGAGACTAATGATAAAGACCTGTGGTGGTTGAATGCTAAAGAGATTGTTTACAAGCACGTGCAGGAACTGATTGACCAGAATTCTTCAGAGATTAGACGTGATGTCAGACATTCCAAGTTTGCCAGGGGCAATGCCAATCGCAAATGGGTAGCAATAACCTTCGATGATGGTCCACATCCAGCATATACTCCGCAGATTCTGTCAATCCTGAAAAAGAATAAGGCTAAGGCAACATTCTTTGTAGTTGGAATGATGGCGGAACAATTTCCCGATCTTGTGCGAGATGAAATTGCTGATGGGCACAGCGTAGGGAATCATACATATCATCATGTGAACCTGACTAAGATTCCTGAAATATATGTGGCGGCTGAGCTCAAGGCTTGTGGACAGATCCTGCAGGCGATTACCGGACAAGCTCCTCATCTTTTCAGACCTCCCGGAGGAGACTATAATGATAATATTGCGTCTACTGCCGATAGACTGGGATATACCACGGTGCTTTGGACGGATGACCCAGGTGATTATGCAAGTCCAGGGGAAAAGGTAATTGATCAGCGGACCATTGAAAGGTTGTCCAACGGCGGGATCATACTTATACACGATGGAATCAAGCAAACTATCGATCTATTGCCAAGCTTAATAAAACAGCTCAAGGCCAAAGGGTTTGAATTAGTCACTATCGATGAAATGATGGGACGCAAAGTTGCCCAAAGGATTTCTAATTGAAGCCGGTTGCTGTAGTTCGTTTGGTCTTCGAAATCGTGCTTGTCTGTGTGATTGTAGTCTTGACTATTCAATTGCGTAAAAGTAATGAATTCATGTGGAGGCATGGCCTTATCTACAAGGTACCAGTGCATGAGAAACTGGTAGCGCTGACATATGATGATGGACCCTATCCGGAATATACTCCTAAGATATTGGATACACTCAAGCAACTGGATGTTAAGGCGACATTCTTTATGGTAGGACAAAGGATGGAGCAGAATCCGGATCTGGTGAGGAGAGCTATAGCCGAAGGGCATGCAATTGGAAACCATACATACTCTCATCCTCGCGATTTAGATAAACTGTCTTCCGCGCAGGTTATACGAGAACTTGAAAAATGTGAGGAACTGATAGAACAATTTACTGGGAATCGCACCCTTATGTTCAGGCCTCCACGTGGTTTGGTGGATAGTTCCGTTGCACGAATAGCAGATGAGGAGGGGTATCAGACCATTTTGTGGACAGTTTCGGCTGACCATCATGATGCCCCGACACCCAGGGATATGGCTCGTAGAGTAGACGATCTTATACTCCCGGGTGGTATTATTCTAGCCCATGATGGATCGTTCAAGTCCAGATGGAAGGACGTTGCAGCAACCCCTTTAATTATTGCTGAACTCAAGAAGGAAGGATACCGGTTCGTTACAGTGCCTGAATTGTTGCAGGCAGCCGGTCAGATGCCGAAAGATGACTAATTACATGAAGAAATATTTGTTACTAATTGCACTTGGAATGCTTATTCTGGCTTCAGGAGCATATGGAGCCGGTTCCGGAGGCACTTATCCATATTTGGGTAAGACTTTCAGGACCTTTGTTCAAGACTCATATACGGAAGGACACAAGGGTAAACCTGAGCAGTTCTACACGTGGTTTGATAATGCATTTGCTCAATATGCCCCTGAATACAAGGGAGTCAATACGAGTGAATTGCCGAAGTTTTTGAATGCTGAGAAAATCCGAATTCAGGCAATCAAGAATCCGAGTACTAGAGCTGCCGAGGAACTAAAGCTTGGTGCCTATCTGCACTCAGTTATTAAGAAGACCATACGCAAATTCAGCCTTGACCGTGGGTTCGAATTCCACGCAGTTGAGCGATTGGGAGAACGCCAGTGTTTGCTGCAGGCGGTATTAATAGCCGGACTGCTCCAGCAGATGGGTGCAAAAGCAGGAGTTGTTATGGTCTATCGCAATATAACAGGCCAGTATAGCTTCAATGGACATGTAGCTACTCTTTTAAGGCTGAGTGATGGCAAAGACATTATTGTGGATGCATCAGATCCCATACCATTCGTCAAACAGCAGGGAATCCTGGCTCAGACAAAGAAATATGGATATCTGACGCCTGTATATGCTAAAGACTCATCCCAGATATCTGCCTATCGGACTAATTTTGGCAAGCAGGTGAAGACATCGGAAGTCACTCCGCTGGACGTCAAATACGTCAGGTCTCAGTTCTACTATTATCGTGGAGAAAGAGCGCCTGGAGGGGTTCTTGCACCAAAGAAGACAGAGGCCGGGCTTACTGCGTCAGCTTATTTCCTGGAAAAAAGCGTCAAATACAGCCCGGCAAACGCTCTGGCAACCTATATGCTTGGCAAAACATACACCGATCAAGGTAAGCCGGATAAAGCACTAATTCAATACCAAAAAGCCCTGAAACTCCAGCAGTCCTACGGCTGGGTCCCTCAAGGCATAAAAAGTGCTCTGAGTAAAGACCAAAAATGACACTATAACCGTTGAACTATTTCCAGGGGAATTGGGGATTGATTCTCATTTTAAGATCTGTATGCATCGGTATCAGAGCGAAGGGAAGTACAATCAATAAGTTGTATGACAACTAAACACCCCCGAAGCGTCGATGCCGATGCCCCACCCATTACGAAGAGCCAACCCAATTCCCCCACGGCGCAGCATCCACTCAATTCCCCCTTGGAGAAGGGGGCCAGGGGGATTGATTTCCTTCCCTGTTTCCAGAATCCAGAAAACACGTCATCCTGAACTTGTTTCAGGACCCAGGGGAAGTGATTACCTGGAGCCAAATCCCGCCCCCTATCCACTCGTGACGAAGCGCACCACCCAATTCCCCCTCGGAGAAACACCACTCAATTCCCCCTTGGCGAAGGGGGTCAGGGGGATTGACCCCGTTATCCTCAACGTTATCAATCCCGAGACCTTCCACAAGGCAATCATCCGCCTGGTTAATCGCTTATCCTATCCAGCAGCCATGCCATATTCTTACCCAGAGTTTCCATCGTTGCGAGGCCTTCTTCGTCTTCATTCACTTTTCCAGCTTCTCGTCCTATACCTATATTCCAGTAGCTGGACCCGACCACTATCATCTGGCTGATTGTGAAGAATAGGTTGATGGAGTTAAATGCGTGGATTCCACCTGCGCGGCGCACTGCAACTACTGCAGCACCGGCTTTTCGCTTCAGGAAATCACCATTAGCTTTCGAAACAAATCCTGCTCGCTCAATAAAAGCCCTTGCGGTCGCTGTGCAGTCCCCGAAGTAAACGGGGGAGCCTATCAGTATCCCATCGGAATCCTTTAGCTTCTGCAGATATTCATTGAGATTGTCGGATGCAATAGCGCATTTGCAGTCTTTGCGCTCGAAACACTTATAGCAGGCGATACATCCGACAATGGGTTTACCTGCCAATTGAACCAGTTCAGTCTCTATCCCCAGCTTGGCCATCTCTGCCAGAGCGGTTTTCAGCAGTATCGCAGTATTCCCATCAGCCCGCGAACTGCAGTTAAATGCCGTTACCTTCATAATGTCATCCTCCATACAATAGCTGCAGTGAATTCTAAGCCAATACCACTATACTGTCAAACAAATTCATTGTCATCCTACTCGTCTCCTCCGTTCGTGTTGAGCTTGTCGAAGTGCGAACGGAGGCAGCCTTTTTAGCGTCTTTGCGGCTTTGCGTGAGAATTAATAAACTGTTGTAAACATCAACCTAAATCCGTAGCTCAGAATCCATTCCTGATAATTCTCTCGAAAACAAGAATTCTTCACTGCGCTGAAAAATAACCCAAACGAGGATTTCCAGCTTCCCTGGAGAAGTAATATCTATGAGTATCAAGGAGGTACCAAATTGCTAGACCCTAGAATGCAGAAACTGGCCGATCTGTTGGTCAATTATTCATGTAAAGTGCAACCCGGTGAACGGGTTCAGATAGATGCTTTCGACATTCCTGATGAAATGGCGTCCGCTCTCATACAGTCCGTTGTCCAGGCTAAAGGACTTCCATTCATAGAGAACATCCACCCGAGAGTCCGCCGTACTCTGGTAATGAACTGCACGGAAGACCAGTTGCAGACTATACAGGATCGCGATCTTGAGCACATGAAAAAGATGGACTGTTATATAGCTGTCAGAGGGGGACAGAACATCACCGAAAACTCCGATGTCCCCGATGAGAAGCTAAAGCTATTTCAAAAGTACATGAAACCGGTCCAGGACCAGAGAGTCAACCGCAGCAAATGGGTAGTGCTGCGTTGGCCGACACCATCGATGGCTCAGCTGGCCGGTATGAGCACCGAAGGTTTCGAGGACTTCTTCTTCGATGTCTGCACACTCGATTATGCAAAAATGGCCAAATCTGAGGAACCATTGAAAGATAGAATGGAGCAGACCGACAGAGTCCATATACTCGGACCACTCGATACCGACCTGACATTTTCCATTAAGGGCATCTCTGCAATCCCGTGCGTTGGCGATAGAAACATCCCGGATGGTGAATGCTTCACAGCACCGGTCAGGGACAGTGTCAATGGTATAATCCATTTCAACGCCGGCACTATCTACAATGGCAGACCTTTCGATGATATCAGGCTGGTCTACAAAGATGGCAAAATCGTCGAAGCCACAGGATCAGATACCAAAGCTCTCAATGAAGTGCTGGATACAGACGAAGGCGCAAGGTATGTCGGGGAGTTTTCACTTGGGTTCAATCCGTATATTAAGAGGGCAATGAGGGATATCCTGTTCGATGAGAAGATTGCAGGCTCCATCCACTTTACTCCAGGACAGGCGTATGAAGAAGCTGACAATGGCAACAGGTCCAAAGTCCACTGGGACATGGTCCTCATTCAGAGTCCGGAGTTTGGGGGAGGGGAGATCTGGTTCGATGATGAACTGATCCGTAAAGACGGAATCTTCATCCCGGAATACCTCCACTGCCTGAATCCCGAGAATTTAAAGTAGTACTACTTACTGATCGGCTTACAAACCGGTTCTGTTTTCTAAGAGGTAACCGTTCACCCTGAGCGCAGTCGAAGGGTGACAGCAATCCGTCCGCGCTTCGACTAGCTCAGCACGGACGGATTGCTCACCGAGTCGGCCCTTACTATATCGCGTGAATCCTGTAAAAAATTCCCGTCCCGCACTATCCCCTTCGGGTAATTCCCTTTATAACAATGTCCAGGGCTTGTTCACAGACATCTGTTAATTCCCCATTGGCGTCGATTGCCTCATATACCAACCCGCACAAAACTCCGGACAGGGCAATTGCCGCTGTGTGGGCGTCTATCTCCCGGAAGTGCCCCTGGAGCATTCCCTTGCGTATAATGCGCTCATAGGCCCCGCAGGTGGCATTGCGGTAGTGTTTGCGTAGTTCGTCCTGGACGTTTGCAGAGAGTTGATTGCTTGATATTCCCTGACCGCTCATCAGCAGTGCAATCATCGAACGATTCTTCTCAAAGTACGCCACTACCGATTCGACAATCCTGCTGAGGGCTTCAGGCGCCTGTTCCGGTGTATGGGTGCTCGCTTCAGTAACACGCTGCTCAAGTTCGCTGATACCCGCAGCAATCACCGCCTGAACAATATCTGATTTAGTCTTGAAATACAGGTAGAACGTCCCCTTGGCTATACCGGTCTCAGCAACAATCTCATCTACAGACGGGCCATCCACTCCCTTTTCCCCGAACAGCTTCATTGCAGACTGCACCAGCTCATCATAAAGTTGCTGCTTCCGGCGCTCTTTCCAGGTCTGTTTATGCTCAATAATCTCATTGTCCGACATACCAGTCCTCCAAACGACCAGATGTATACAAACTGACTACCAAGTCATTATTCCACGCATATCATAAATTGTCAAGGATTTAGAAAGAGCGCAAGTGTTTATTGATATGGGAGTATTGTCATTCCGAACGAAGTGAAGAACCTACAGGCTCTTCACTCCGTTCGGAATGATAAAAACTAAGCAGCTAAAGTGGGTTAGTTGACGATCGGGGGAGGTGGAGGACCTGCCACGGGAACAGTGAATGTGGCATTTACTGAAGTCTTATTCGCATTTGTACTCTTATCGGTTGCTGTTATGACTGCGGTGTAAGTCAAGTCCGTAACCCCGGTGTTATCAGGGAAATTGTCATATGTTCCGCTATACAGGTTTCCCGATACTAAAGACAAGTTTGTAATAACTCCGTTAACAACAGCCTTCACAGAAGCAATACCTGATGCATCTGTAACTGTTGCAATAAAAAGCACTGAACCAGTTGAATCAACATATTCCGCTGTGGGTGCCACTGTGTATACAGGTCCGGTGACATCAACCGGTGGATCTATGACTGCACTGCCGCCGCCACCACCACCACCACAACCGGAAAGAGCTACAGCTAAAACTGCAATTGCTAAGATACTAATAAGCTTCATTAACACATCCTACCTTTAGGTGCTGGTTTGCTATCCTGTCAATCAAAGATATTTCCCCATTATTTGATTATCTGATTCCAGTATCCTACTCCACAACCGACGTTGTCAAGTAGCACAATAGAGTTCATTCTACTGTGAACTGACCTGAAGTCCGTTCGTGCTGAGTAGCGCAAAGCGTGTATCGAAGTATGAATGGACTTTAAATTCTCAGACAACTGAACTAATACAGTGGCACAAAAAATCTGCAACACGCATATATTTATGAGTCTTATATATCCCATAAAGTTCCCAAATGAATTCAACATTCTGCATTATCCCTCAGTTTTGTGCGAGTAGCCATATGGACAAACAGAGTAACGGGTCCAGGGAGGTTACCTCCCTGGCAGAGTCCAGAGACAGAGTCTCTGGTGGTATGATTCAACAACACTATTCCTTAGATTTTAAATGCACCATGATTAACTGTGAATCTGGAGTAAATTGTTTCCTCATGTTATCATGGGAGCTATGGAAATTAAGCAAGACACTGGCAAACAGCTGCCCGGCGAGAAGATGGGCCGTGATTTAACCACCGGTAGTATTCCTAGGCACATCATAAGTTTTTCAACTCCGATGCTCATCGGCAGCGCTTTTCAGACTTTATATGCATTCATTAACATGTTCTGGGTAGGCAAACGACTGGGCAAAGAAGCTATTGCGATCATTACTCAGATCATGCCGATCAATTTTGCTCTGATGTCTATTGCGATCGGCTTGACTATGGCTTCATCAATTCTAGTCGCCCAGGCTTACGGTCGCAAGGACTTCCCGGTGGTCAGGGATATCATACGTAGTTCCGTTATGCTCAGTCTGATAGCCTCTGCTCTTTGTATTATCATCAGTTCAGTTGTTGCAGAACCTCTGCTGAGAACTATGCAGACTCCTGCTGGGATATTACAGGAATCGGTTCATTATCTGCGGGTATTTATGTGGACTCTACCGTGTGTGTTTATCGGATTTCTTGCCGCATCGGTGCTGCGGGGGGTAGGGGATTCCATTACTCCCCTGTATTTCCAGATCATATCGCTGGTCATCACTGCAGTCCTTGACCCACTCCTCATATTCGGATGGCTGGGATGTCCCAAACTCGGACTCATCGGTACTGCCTATGCTAACATCATCGCGCAGGTGATTGGTGTTGCGGCTATATCAATCTATCTGCACAGAAAGAAACACATAGCCAGACTCCACTGGGAAGCACTGGGAATGGACTGGCCAACATGCCGTCAGCTCCTTCGTCTCGGAGTCCCCACGATGTTCCAAAACGCTTTTGTATCCCTTGCAATGGTCTTTCTGACAGGACTTGTCAATGTGTATGGAGAGACTGCTGACGCCGCTTTTGGAATAGCCGGCAGGTGGGACATGGTTGCGTTTATGCCTGCGATAACGATGCAGATGGCTATTTCCACTTTGACCGGGCAGAACATTGGTGCTGGCAGGTTCGAACGTATAAAGGAAGTATTCCTTTGGGGAATGGTAATAACATGTGGGATGACATTGATTGCCACAATAGTTGCCGTCTCTGTTCCTGAGTTCATTATGAGAGGCTTTACCAACGATTCCGAGGTAGTCCGCATCGGTATCGGATATCTGCGAATTATGGGGCTTAGTTATGTCATATTTGCCCTGATGCTAGTTACCAACGGCATTATCAACGGTGCAGGGCATACCCTCGCTACTACTATTTTCAGTCTACTTTCGTTATGGCTTCTGAGGGTTCCACTGGCAGCATACTGGTCAAATCATACAGGACACATAACCGGTATCTGGTATGCCATTCTGGTCAGTGCCATTGGTGGAGCTATTGCCAGTCTGACATACTACTTCGCCGGCTTTTGGAAGAAACCAGTCGGGCATCGCAAACAACAACAACTTGCTGAGGCAGAATAATGACCAGTTCCTCTTTGAAACTGACGCTTTCGGATGTCCATGCCGGATATCAGGATAATAACATACTCAAAGGCATTACAGCTGAAGTTGGCAGCGGGGAGTTTGTAGGAATTGTTGGCCCTAACGGATGTGGTAAAACAACCCTGTTGCGCACAATATCTAGGAGCTTGAAACCTAGCTCAGGTGAGATCAGTCTGGATGGGATAAACGTTTACTCAATCTCTGCCAGGGACTTCGCACGAAAGGTTGGAGTGGTCCCTCAGGAGACATGGGTAGCGTTTGAATTCACAGTAATGGAAGTCGTAATGATGGGACGGACACCGTGGCTCGGGCGGTTCTCAGTCGAGTCCAACCATGACCGGGAAATGGCTATGGATGCCCTGCGGCGGACTGGCACTGAAGACCTGGCAGACCGACAGGCAAACGCACTCTCTGGAGGAGAACGGCAAAGAGTAATGCTTGCCAGAGCACTTGCTCAGGAACCAGACGTGCTTCTACTGGATGAACCTACCTCACATCTGGATATTAACTATCAATTCGAGATGATGGACCTTGTGAAAAATCTCAATAGACGAACTGGAGTTACTGTCGTTGCCGTACTACACGATCTGAACCTGGCAGCACAATACTGTGACCGCATTTTAATGGTTGGAAACGGGATCGTCCAGGCAGTCGGTGCACCTGAACAGGTTATTACCCCTGAGAATATCCAAAATGTGTATGGGGCATCGGTGTGGGTTCGCAAGCATCCGACAACTCACCGTCCTTACGTGATTGCCGGAGTGAAGACGGCTGCGATGGATGACAATCTTCTGTCAGCGCCGGTCGTGCACATAATCGGAGGAGGAGGCACCGGAGCTCCTCTAATGGCTAAACTTGCCAGGCGTGGATATCGGGTAACCTGCGGAGTCTTGATAGAAGGAGACGCTGACCACGAAGTCGCTGAGGCACTTGGTATACCCAATGTTACCCTGCCTCCTTTTTCACTGGTCAATGAGGACGCTTTTAAAAGAAATTTGGAAATGATCAAAGAAGCGGACATTGTAGTCCTTGCAGATGTACCGATGGGGCACGGTAACCTGCTGAATATAGAAGCCGCACTTGAATCTCTTGAACTCGGAAAGAAAGTTATCACAGTCCGACCGGACTCGGCGCTTGATCGTGATTTCACCGAAGGCCAGGGAACCGAAATGCTGCGCCGTCTGATCTCCAAAGGAGCTAATACAGCATCCAGCGTCGATGAAACTGTTAAAATCATAGAAGAAAGCAAAATAACGTCTGAACAAGATTAATAAGATTAAGGGATTTCCACGATTGAATACGCGCTAAAATCCATTCATTGTCAATTATCAATTGTAAATTATCAATTCTCTTTTCCCTTCCTAAAGCCTGAAGTCTGAAGCCTATCCCTTCCCTTCCATCAGTTTCGTTTTTCGGAACAGCAGAAAGCCAAACAACACCGGCAGCCAGAATGACAATCCTCTGAATGCCAGCACCACCACTGCAGCCTTCTCCGCTGGAACTCCCAGAGATTTATAGACTAGTGCCATTGTGCCTTCTACTACTCCAACACCCTGAGGAGTAGGGGAGACGATCCAGAAGATCATCCCAACAGCATATCCCGCCATTAATGGACCGAATGTGATATGTTCACCAAAGGCATAAAACAGCATCGCCAGGCATATCATCTCTACCAGATGAGACATCAGGGCTATTCCAAGAGTCCTGACCAGCCGCTTGGGCTTTCTTCCTATGGCTTCAGCTACTGCAGTAAAGTCGGTTGCCATCTTTCCAGCCCAACTCTCAGGTACAATATCTCTATGCAATATCCATTTGGCAGGTCTGTTTATTACAGTCCCACACCTGACCAGGAAACTGGAAACGCTGCCCGGCCACCATATTCCGGCTAACAATACTCCGCCCAGGGCAAAAGTAATCAGCATAAAGATAGACCCGCCGACAACCTGCAGATTGGTTAGTCCACCTTTAGTATAAAGGTAGTAGAGACCGGGAATCAGCAGCAGAGAAATGGAGGACATATCTGCCGTGCCAGTCAACAGTACTCCAGCAGCAGCTTTTGATGAGGATTCCCCGCGTCTGTTTGCGTCATCAACAAACAACAATGAACCAGCTGTCCCGCCCGTAGGAGCAAGTACATTAATAAATATGCAGGCAAAATGAATAGACACGAGCTCACGAATACGTGATCGAACACCAACTACATCAAATGCGGATTTATATACTCCTGAATACAAAACGTGATAAACACATTCCAGGAATCCTGCTACAAGAACGAGTAGCCAGTTGGCATGTGAGAGCGTTCGCAGTAACCTGTCCAGTTCTGCATATCGAGCTACTACAAACCAGATAAGTACTGCTGATAATATCCAGAATATAATACGGCGATACATACCCACATCAATTGCTCCTTCCGTGAAGCTGAGTATACGCACACAGATTAACACGAATGGATTAATAATCTCGTGTCACAGTATAGCCCATGTTTACGAATAATACTATCTAGTCTGCTTTATTCGCCAGGCATTGCTTTTACCCGGCAGTAGGGATTATAGCTGCATCAGTCATGAATAATGCAGCCTGGTTGAATAAATTCTGGTCTGGTCAAAGCTGTATGTATATCTCTAATGGTTGTATCATTCGTTTGTCTTGATGAGTTTGGAAGACTTGGCACTATATCCATTAATGGAAAAGGTCCGGACAGATGGATAACCGCAGCGTTGTTCGCTATCGCGTGTTTGGGTTGGGTATTCGGATGGGATGGATTGAACGCATCCGTTAGGTATGCTCTGGGGCTAACGGGAGGATTCTGGACAGTTGGGGTCTTGTTTCTATCGGGTCGCAATCTGATGAAGCCAAGTGAGCGACATTCACTCCTTGGGGTTGCTGCACTGTTCTCTTGTTTTAATGTTCTGAATTGTTTGATCGTACCCAAGGCGCCATTCCTGCCTGCTTTAATTATACCGGTATGTGGATGGTTTCTTGTCAACCATACCGGATTGGAAACCGAGAATAATATCAAGACTGATCTGCACGCAAGCTGTGCATTGGCGGCAGCATCTATTGCAGGCAAACTTGTCAGTGGTATTGATACGATTCAAAATGCAAATAGTCCTCGATACATTATGCTGAAAAGTCGGCTAACTGCGATACGAAAGGAATACCATATATATCGATTTGTAAATACGATGATAACCAGGAATGGAGAGATCATCTTCTCAGTAGATTCAGAACCACCTGTTTCTACCGCACGATGCTTCGGTTGAAGAAGGATGTATCGATTCATTTGCAGAACAATGGAAATGTGTCTAGTTTATAGATTGTATAATGGACGACTAACCCGTTTTATTCAGCATTCTTCGTTTTTGTCACCAGTAGGGGCAGAAGCTGAGTTATTTATGAATAATGCGGGCTAAACTTCCCATCCTGATGGAACGGTGATTAATATGTCTCTAAACCCATTTGAATTCGATAATTACATGATTCAGAAACAACTGTTCAGACTAGGAGCTTTCCATATATATAATTCAGTGGGAGCACTGGCTTTGTATGTGGATAAGAAAATCTTCGTATTGAGAGATGACATCAGAGTATACACGGACGAGAGCAAGACTATTGAGGTTCTAACTATCAAGGCCCGTAGAATTCTTGATTTCTCCGCTGCTTTTGATGTATGGGACTCTAGGACTGGAGAAAAAGTGGGGGTCCTCAAGCGCAGAGGCTTTCAGTCTATGGTGCAGGATGCTTGGATCATTATGGATGCTCAAGATATTGAAATAGGAGAAATCACCGAAGATAGCCTGTTGCTAGCGCTTCTGCGAAGGTTTGCTACCAACCTGATTCCCCAGAGTTTCCATGGCACAATAAGTGGAACGCCGGTACTATCATTTCATCAGCACTTCAATCCGTTCATATTGAAGCTGGATTTGGACTTTTCAATGGATACCAACAAACAGTTGGATAGAAGACTAGGCCTGGCAGCCGCAGTCCTCCTGACCGCCATAGAAGGCAGACAAGAGAGCGAATAATACCCGCTCTTAAAAACAAAAGCAGCGTGATTCCCCGTTAGCACAGGTAAAATCACGCTGCTATATAAAAAGATTCAGTCCTCAGTCTCCTGACTCCTGTCTCCTAGCTTCTAGCTTCTGGATTCTGTCTTCTGCCTTCTGCCTTCTGACTTCTGTCCCTTCCCTAGTCCGGCATTGAGTTCTTCAATAACTCCAGCTCGGGTTCACCAGGGCCTAGAGGGAAGTCTATCTTCTTGCGGAGTGCTGCAGAACGCATGAGGCCGAACATTACTTCAGCATCTTTGTATCCCTGCTCACCGTCGCAGGAGTGCTCTTTGACTCCATCCAGCCATAGAGCAATATCCTCGATGTAAGGAAGCTGCTCATTGTCTGCATCCCAGGTGCCATCACCAGAGATAACACCGTTGGAGTCCTTGGTAACTGCTCTCCAACCGCCGCCTACGAAACACTCTGCAAACCCTTCGGTTCCGACTGCTCCTATGCGGACTTTTCTCCACCAGTATTCAACTTCAGGAACATCGGGGGCAAGTGATCCTGTTTCAAGGGTCGCGCGGACGCCATTCTTGAACTGGATGAATCCTGCAAGGTAGTCAGGAGAAGGATGGTTATCTTCAAACTTCTCTTTACCATCTGCCATACCGATGACCCATTCGATTTCTTCGTTGTTGTTGAACCAGCGGATATAGTCAGCCAGGTGTGTTGCCATATGCATCATCCAACCACCGCAGGTTGCATAGATGTTCTGGATGCGTCCGATTGAGCCACTGTCGATCAGCTCTTTGACTTTCTGGAACTGTGGGTTATACTTGCGCTGATGACTCTGGACGGACTTTATTCCTGCTGCCCGGAGCATATCTCTGATCTCAATACACTCAGTCATATTAGCTGCCATAGGTTTTTCGTATGCAACCAACTTGACCTTGTTCTCCACTGCCATTTTGATGAAAGGCATTCGGAGGGTAGGGGGAGTGCAGAAGCAGAAAACATCCGGTTTTTTAGCTGCCAGCATTTTGGCTGCGTCATCAAACTGCTCAGGATTACCGCACATATCAGCGCATTCTGCAGTTCGAGTGGCATCAACATCGGCAACACCAACTACTTCGAATCTTGAATTTTTAAAGAAAAGGTCAGCATGGACCTTCCCACGCTTGCCGCAACCTGCAATTGCGACTGTGTAGACTTTAGACATATCGAAGTCTCCTTAAATAAAATAATAAACTACTCGGCCGAATACACTACCCAATTCCGTAATAGTTCAGTGGCTCACGCGGGCTCCGTGTAATCTAAATGAAGTAACAGCTATCGTGTTACTTAGGAGTGTTAATGTGTAATATAGCATATTTCCGTTCGTCCTGAGTAGCGCGAAGCGCGTATCGAAGGATGGACGGAAATTTACTCCCAAATACTGAACTGTTACTCCATTCCCCCTTGGAGAAGCCCATCCACCTAATTCCCCCTTTGGAGAAGGAGGTCAGGGGGATTGATCTCTTCCCAATATCTCCTCTGAGAAACTCATTAACATAGTTACCTCATTGGAAAATGTACTACCCAATTCCCCCCTGGAGAAACCCACAAACCAATCCCCCTTGGAGAAATCCAACTACCTAATTCCCCCTTGGAGAAGGGGGCAGGGGGATTGATTCCCTTCCTTCTTCTCCTCAAGAAATCCTGCAGACACTATTCCCCTTTTGAGAAAACCGTTAACCCAATTCCCCCTTTGAAGGGGGGTAGGGGGGATGTGAAACAGAGCTATGAGAAAAACCTCATTACATTAAGTCATCCAGCCCAAGCAGTTAAAAGAATTAACGGGCCGACGCAAGCATCGGCCCGAAAAGGAAAGGTTGTTAGTTATTTCTTTGTCCAGGCCATAACTGTTTCGGCAACGAACTTAACTTCGTCTTCGGTGATCTCAGGATAGATCGGCAGGGACAGACAATTGGCAGCATTCAACTCGGTCTCTGGGAGAACCGGGTTAGGATCGCCAGCGCCAAACGGGAAACCTTCCTGCTGGTGGATAGCAATCGGGTAGTTGGTCAGAGCGATTATTCCCTGTTCCTTCAGGTATGCCTGCAGGCAGTCACGCTTTGGTGTTTCAACAACATACAGGTGATATACATGTCTGTAACCGGGCTTGCCATAAGGCAGTTTGAGACCGGAGTCAGCCAGTAATTCATCATATATCTTTGCGCGAGCTATACGGGCATCGTTGAACTCGTCAATGTGTTTCAGTTTGACGCTGAGGATAGCTGCCTGGATTTCGTCCAAACGGCTGTTCCAACCAACGCTGTGTACCGAACGAGCAACTGAACCGTGGTTGCGCATCTTCAGAATTGGAGTTACAAGGTCGTCGCGATTTGTGAAGACAGCACCGCCATCACCGAAACAGCCAAGGTTTTTGGCGGTGATGAAACTTGTGCAGACTGCATCGGAGAGTTCGCCGATCTTGAATGTGTCGCCGGCAGCGCCGAAAGCCTGGGCGCAGTCCTCGACCACGAAGAGGCCGTGCTTTTTGGCAATGGCAGAAACCTTGTCCATTTCAGCAGGCTGTCCATAAAGGTGAACAGGAACGATGGCTTTGGTCTTGTCGGTAATTTTCTCTTCAATCTTAGTTACATCGATATTGCGGGTCTTGGCATCGCAGTCCACGAATACTGGGGTTGCACCAACCAGCCAGATTGATTCAGCAGTTGCCCAGAATGTGTTGGAAGTGGTGATGACTTCATCGCCCTTGCCAATTCCGAGAGCCAGGAAAGCAAACCAAAGGGCATCGGTTCCTGAGTTCAGACCGATAGCATGCTTGATTCCGGTATATTCAGAAAGCTCAGCTTCATACTTCTTGCCGGCAGCTCCAGTTGTGTAGACGCCACTCTCAAGGACGCCAGATATGGCCTGATCGATATCGGCCTTTAAGTTGTGATACTGTCGTACGTGCCCGTAAAATGGCACTTTTACCTCAGACATAGTTCGGATTCCTCCATATAGTGTTACATCAAAAGTGGACGGTAGTTCACCATCCAAAACCTTTCTATTATACAATACATGTGCCCCATACCGGCAAACTTGAACTCAAAAAGTAAACCGCTTTGCTAAAGGAGGAGAAGGGAGGAAGTCAGGAGACAGGAGTCAGGAGTCAGAATATTCTGCCGAGAGCTTGAGTACAGGAGTGATTCCGCCGTGCACTACAAAACATTTGAATTCCAAACTATGTAATGGATACCGACTTTTGCCTTCACTAAGCAATAGAAGTCATTGGATAGGAGTGTATGTGATCTTATTTCCAAGCTGGATATCTTCAATATTTAAGCTCCTGGGATAGCCTCCTGTCTCCTGTCTCCTGACTCCTGTCTCCCTCCCTTCTCTATTCCCTCCCTTCGTGCTAACATGATGTAGAAAATCCAGTTCCTAGGAGTAGATATATGAGCGAAGTACTATTTGCGTCTGCTAAGATGAAGCAGCTCAGACCGCAGGCCAGTCTGCCGGCAAAGTTTCAAAGACAGTTGGATGAAATTGAACTTGAACCCAAATTTAAAGGCAAATCTGTTGCGATTAAAATGCATCTGGGTGGTAACCTCGGTTACACCACCATTCCGCCTCTCTTCGTAAAACTGCTTGTAGATAAATTGAAAGCAGTTGGTGCTTCCCCGTTTGTCACAGATACCAGTGGAGCAGTAAAAGAAGCTAAATACAGGGGATATGTAGAAGAAGCATTGGGCTGCCCGATTGTCCCGGCTGCCGGGTTGAATGAAAAATACTTTATCACTAAACCGATAGGGTTTTTGACACTCGATGAGATACAGGTGTGCGGGGAAATAGTCAATGCTGACGCAATGATAGTCTACAGCCACGGTAAAGGTCACGGTATGTGTGGATGGGGCGGAGCTATCAAGAACATAGCCATGGGCTGTGTTGTTGGAAAATCCCGTGGAGCTATTCATGCTGTATACAATACTGAACTCACATGGGATGAAGAGCTGTGTACACACTGTGAGCTCTGCTCAACCAACTGCCCGAATAATGCCATTAAGTTCAGTGAAGACGGAAAGATGGACATATTCTTCCACGATTGCAAATACTGCAACCACTGTGTAACAAGCTGTCCACAGCAGGCTATCACTATCGAAGGAGATGGCAGCGAAAGATTCCAGGGAGCTATGGCAAGAACAACCAAAGCAATTTTGGATACTTTTGAAGAGAATTCAGTCCTCTATATCAACCAATTGACCAGCGTCACCCCGTTCTGCGACTGCTGGGGATTCAGTTCTCCATCCATAGTCCCGGATGTAGGGATTCTGGTTGGAACAGATATAGTAAGTGTAGAAAAAGCATCCATAGACATGATCAGAAATGAAGATTTGATCCCTGGTTCCATCCCCGAACAAATGGAGATTGCTGACGCCGATGTCCATCTGCTGCAGAAACTTCACAAGAAAGATCCCTACCTACAGTGCGTAGAATCTGCCAAAGTAGGCCTGGGGAGTATGGAATACACAATCAAAGAAATAGAGTAGGGAGAAGTCAGAAGTCAGAAGACAGAAGTCAGAAGTCGATATTCGGACGCGACTGCAAATCGCGTCCGAAATAGAATCCCTGGCATGTGCTCTTGCTGAACATGTAATGAAGAGGAGTAATCAGGATGAAACGAGTTCTACTAGCCGTACTATGCTGCTGTCTGTTTGTCTCGATAGTAGTAGCTCAGGGTAAGACCCCGAAAGACTCATCCCCCAGTGATCTGGAAATCTCAGTCAAAACCAGACAGTCCAACACAGCCATCATCCCGATTACTGTCAGGGTTGGTGATGAGTTCGCAGTTACTTTGGAATCGAACGCCACCACAGGCTACAAATGGCATCTCACAGACAAGCCAAAGAGCAAGACTGCCATTCTTGTAAGTTCGGCTTACAACCCACCTGCCCAGCAAATCCCCGGCAGAGGTGGATCAGAGACATACACATTCAAAGCAGTAGGCAAGGGAACTACTACCATAACTCTTGCATATACTCGACCCTGGGAAAAGAACGTAGCCCCAGTAAAAGTGCAGAAGTTTAGGATAACTGTGCAGTGAGTGCATAAATAGTATGTTTTTCCTGGGTGGCGATACGGAAATCGCCACCCAGAATGAGTTCAATCAGTGTATCTCATACACTTTCGCATCATATGGTGCTAAGGTGTCTTTCAGCACCCCATTCTTGATAGGCAGCTTTCTCTCTTCTCCAAACATCTCCACCGCAACCTTGCCGGCAACATTTAGCTGCACAGCAACAGGTTCAGAGACACCGCTGACAGCAATCAAATACATCTTTCCGTTTACCATTTTCACTACTGTCTGAAGTTTTTCAGGCCCAAGGTTGGCTGCCACTGGCAAATATGCTGCTTCATCCAGGATAACCGGAGCCAGCTTGCGGAGTTCGCTGTTTAGTGCACGGGTACTTGACCATAGATCATGATCTCTCGCAAGGCATCCATATGGTAAAGCTTCGCCGTATGAATAGTAGCCCAGCCACTTGTAGCCGTGGATGATATGCAGATAGCAACTGCTCCGAAGCCCATCCGGTGTAGGCATTCTGTCGCCGATAGCTGAGTATGTCTGCAGGTATGTTCCTATCGGACGCTTGCCGCGGAACTCCTTGTCCGTTATGTCCAGCCATATATGCTGGTATCCAAAAGGACCAATGCTGGGAAGAGGATAGTAGTCATATGACCACAGGTCCTGGCTCTTAATATAATCCGTAGCTTTAGCCGGTGCACACAGATTGACCCAGACAATATGATTTGGATCGAGTTTTCGGATCAACTCAGCTACTTTAGCCACCTCTTCCGGGGTAACATTCTGCACATCCGGTTCATCAATTATATCCCAACCCCAGAGGGCAGGATGGTCCTTCCACTTGAGGACTGCTTCCCGGATATGCTCAATCTCGAAATGGCTGTCCTTCAGGTAATAGCTGTTGTTGAATAATGCAATGCTCCCCCACATACCAGCCTTAGCGCAGGCATCGAGTGTGCTTTGAATACTTCCGCGCGGGTCAGGGTCCCAGCCAGCGCAGGGGACGAGGTTGAATCCCTGGTCCCGGACAGATATCTCCGGGCCTGCATGGCTCAATAATCTGCCCAGGAAAGGCTTACCATTCACATATATTGCGTCCCCACGGGCCTCTGTGCGTTTGATTGACTCCCACACATCCAGTGGAACCGGTCGGAATATAATGAACTCCCGCTTATCCTCCAGCATCAATTTCCCCTGCAGGATGAACCTGGAAATGAACATATACCGGCCCGGGGCCAGCTTCCCTATCTCAAAACCAGCCTCCACCGCCTGTCCGGAGAATTTCAGGCTTCGAGTTTGGAGTGGCATTGTTCCCATTTGGGCCTTCATTGAGACCTGTACTTTAATATCACCCAGCGACTTCGCAGAACCCGTGGAAACTACCTTCCAGACAGCTTTTCTGGTGCCGACACTATAGGCATATTCATCCGCGGAAATGGAAATAGGATTAGCAACCACTACAGCATAAGTGCCGTTTATAAGACTCTTTCCCTGCTCAACTACGCTCAGGGTTAAATTACCTTTTCCTGGCAGGTTAGCGTCGCAGGGGATAATAGTCTCACGTTCAGCACTTGCAGGCAATGAGATCGGGGTTACTATCCTTCTGCCATTCCCGATACTTGCCGCCACATTGACTGACCTGGCCTTGTCCAGCAGGTTCTTCAACTTGATAGTGATCCTGTTAGTACCTATCTCAAAAGGAGATGCAGATAGGCTTAAAAACTTGACAGTCTCGGTTATTGCACTCTTCTTAGCAGGAACCGGAGTCAGCATTTCCTGGCTCTTCCCCATAATAACCAGGGGGGGAAGATAACTGTTGAAACTTTGGAAATCCTGGTCATCCATACCGGGCAGATAGTCCGGATTCGTCGTCAACAGGATAACATCAACATATGGTACATTGGAATTAGAAGCAAGCGGGACCAGCCGAAGCACGTGGTCACCCCCGCCAGATACAGTCGCTATCCTCTTTGTCCATCGCAGAGATGTGATCTCCTCAGGGAACACCGAAGTGCCCACCTTGACTCCATCCCAGTAGATATCATACATCGCCGATACCGCCAAGCTCCGCACATATATGTTATACGGTTTGTTGATCAACCCCCTAATACTATACTCAAGATAACCCTCAGGCCAGACAATAGCCACCCTCCCGTGAGAGGGAGACTTCATCCACGGAGTAAACCCCTTATCCCTGAACTCTGATTTCTGAGAACTGGTAAAAGCTTCACCCTCTACATACCGGTAGTCATCCAGAGCCATGACAGCACTCGGAATGAGCATCAACACGAGTATAATATATGTGGTTAAGCGTTTACTCATCCTTATAAGAAACCTTCCAGCCCAGTTGTTGTATCCCATATTATTCCTCTATCTCCCAAGAATCACCAACCAACCACTGATATCATACTATAATATGAATCAGTTTCTCCTTTGAGATATCCGCACACCGTTTCCCCCTTGGCGAAGGGGGGTAGGGGGGATTGATTACCTGATCTCTGAACTGAGTCAAATAGAACTCCCATACCTACCCTAGTTTCAGCACCCGGCTCTCATAACTCCGAAACTCCAGCATAATAGTGCCATCGTCAACAACAAGAGTTTGGTCTGTATATAAATCCATCGCCGTGCTGATTGCTATCCCATCAAGCCGTATCTTCCCCTCACAAGCTCCGTCGGACATATTCAAAGCAATCAACACATGCCGCCCATCTTCAGTAGAAAGTAGACTGGCTCGGATGCCTGCAGGCGTCTCTATCTCCGATTTCACTCCTGCCTCATTTGCAATGCTCATCACAATGTTGCCAGCCGATATATCTACTTCAACACTCTTCTCCCGGACAATATCATCCCCAACTCCCTGTTTAGTTGAATAAGAATGACCAAGATTTAACCCGGATATTATACTTCGACCCTTGCCGAAAGTATTGCTGACAATTGCAGGCTCTCCAGTTAAGTAAGCAGCCAGAGCTTCTGCTCCAGGCAACAGCTGCCAGTGCTCGCGGAAATGGCTCCCTGTTATTGAGAGCTCTTCTTGTCCAAAGATCAAGCCGATTGCATTTCCATCTGCCTGCGTAATGTCTTCTTCTGTGCAGCCGAATACCTCAGAGAGTCCGGCTCCCGGAATCTCCGGGGCCAGCGACATTTCCTCATTGAATGAACACAGGTAGGGGTCTGACAGCACCGTTCCGCCCTCAGATATATACTGCGATATCAGCGGTCGAAAAGGTGCAGCTAGCGCGACAGGCATCGGCAGGATGACCAGCTTATATTTCTTAAGCATATCCAGGGTAGTGAACTCGTCGTGCAGCACATCGACAGGTATATTGCGGTCCCAGAACATCCGATAGTACCCGCTCAGCGAATCAACACACAGCTGGCAGTTCCGCCTGTCCGCCCACTCAGCCATATAGGACTTATAGCTGAAAACCAGAGCCACGGGAGCCGGTCGAACCTGGGCCTGGGTGAACAATTCATCGTGTGTGTTGAGGATTTTCCCGATTCCGGCAACTGCACGCAGGTTCTCGGTCTCATTGCCCTTATAGTCAGTAAGTCCAAGCGCACCGATCTCATGCCCGTGAGATTCTTTGCGGAACTGCCAGAACAGGAGGCCCTTTGCACCGTGCCGTATGGACTCCCAGCAGAACTGCTCCTGAACCTTTGCCGGAATCCGCCCTGAGCGGCCGAATCCTGTCCCGTAATCACCGGAACCGAGTTCCGACTGCCAGAACTCCTTTCCCTGGGATGCATTTCGGGTGGCATCTGTGCCAAGGCCTACCATCACTGTCTGTCCAGGTTTTTCCGGGAATGCGCTGTAACCCCACTTGTCCACCGGCACTGAATTTTTCCAGTCATCAAAGGCCATCGACCCTAACTGAGAGCAAGTCACACAGCCTCCTCCCCATGCATGGGCTATAACCGGGCGTGAAGAGTGCTGACGGATAAGCTCAGTCCGTCTATCGACCAGTGCAGCTATGTTTTCGGCAGTGAACGTGCGGAAATCGACTGTATCTGTGTAGCCAAACCTCCAGGTAGGGGGACGCACATGAGCCCAGTCAGTGAACCGCCGTCCCCATGCATCTCCAAGGGCTTCCAGTGTGCTATATTTCCGGCGCAGCCAGATCCTGAAAGCCTGCCTGGTGCCTTCGCAATAACAAAAGGCCCCTGGAGGGTTCTCAGTCATATCGATCCAGGAATGAGGCTCATTGATAGGTTCCCAGAAAGCAAGCGCAGGATGGTTATCGACGTGTGATGCGACGCGTTCGATGAAAGACGCCTCCAGCAGTTTTACGTCCGGAAAATCCGGACACAACCCCGGCCAGCCTCCGGAGGGTGTATTGGCACGCTGGGAGGACTCAAAACGCTGCCCATGAGCATTTACATACCAATACTGTGGGTAGTCATGGACAGCCCATTCAGGACACCCGTGCAGATGGAACAAGAGCCCGACCTGCAGATTGTGTTTCTGTGCAGTCTCGAGTAGTCCATCAATATACTCAAAGTCGATCTTCCCCCGGGCAGGTTCAAGCACCCCCCAGACCAACCAAGCCCGGATAGTATTAAACCCCATCCGGTGCATAAGCTCCATATCCCGATCCCAGAGAAACCGGTCAGGAGTCATCCCCCGCAGATACTGAGAACCGAACACAAACATGATCCACCCCCAAGCTTACCTGCAAAATCTACCTAGACCAGTATAATTGTCAGTTCTTATATGCAAGTTGTCAATGAATGAGTTCAATCTACTGTGAACTGACCTAAAGTCCGTTCGTGCTGAGTAGCGCAAAGCGCGTATCGAAGCATGAATGGACTTTAAATTCTCACAAAACTGCACCGTTACTTGTCAATTCTTTTGAGGCTCCGGACTTTTGGTTTCCGTATGCTTGGGAACGTTTGTTTTATTAAGTGTCTGTTTATCATCCGTGGAGTTCCCGCAGCCTGCACTCACCTTTCGGATACACGAGCAATCAACTTCATTTCTATTGGCAGCATTTGCGCCTGCTTAATTGAGATCCTTCACTATGTTCAGGATAACAATATTCCCACTACGCTGAACAATTACCATTTGACGGGTGCATCCCAAGTTTGTGACTGGATCAGCTGACAAAATTATGTCATTCCCGACCTGATCGGGAATCTAGAAATACACTTTTCGACAATACTCAGGTTTCTGGATTCCCAATCAAGCTGGGAATGACAAACTACACATCATTATTGTTTACCAATAACATGTGACGCACCCCCATTTTGCTTTTCGCTTACCAGTTTTGAAATTGTATGAGATAGTGGATGCTTAGCGGATTCTACTTCGATTGTTCCGTTTTACTCGATTGCCGATGTAATGGAACCCGCCTTTGAGGGACAGGGGGATAGAGGTATATGAAATTGATTACGGGCAAATCTGTTCTGGCATCGCTCTTAACCTGCCTTATAATGTGCATTTCTTCACTTGCAGGGCAGTGTGCAGATGAGAAGGAAGCAGAACGAGTCGATGCATGGCTGACTACCCACAAGACTGCCAACATATTCCGTCCTGGAGAGAGTATCGATGTTACATTTGTTTTTACCGGGTCTGGGGATAAAACGCTGTCATATAAAGTGGTGAACTTATTGGGTGAGGAGAAGGATCACGGTGAAATCCACGCAGCAGACAGAGAACGCGAGGTAAACCGGGTGATCAGCTTCAATGAGATGGGTTACGCTGGAATCGTAATGTATATGCATTGTGGTGACAAGGTTGTGGAGAAGACATTATCCGTCGGAGTACTCCCTGACGCTCCGGCGGACTATTGGAACAGAGACGCCGGATCCCCATTCGGAATATGGATAACTATCAAGAGCGACTACCTGAAAGAACTCGGAATTAAGTGGGAGCGAAGTGGAGCATATTGGGAATGGTACGAGCAGAAAAAGGGACAACCCGACAAAGGCTATTTGTCCAACCAGATCTTGGGAAGTCCGGAATTTGAAGGAATCAAGAAAGGATATGAGCAGGCAAATATTAACTGGTATTGGTTTTGCGGACGGCCCCCTGCATGGGCTATTCCGCCGGCAAGCCGAAAAGAGAATGTGACGAACAATTACGCTCCCGGAGACTGGGATGCATTCCGGGCATTCCTGAGGGCCTTTCTGCCTGCAATGAATCCATACATGGGGCGAGTGTGGGAGAGTGCCAATGAACTTATCCCACCATGGGGATGGCAGGATACCCTGCAGTCTCAGGTGGACCTGCAAAGGGTAACCTATGATGAAGTGAAGACGTTTGATCGGCATATCAAAGTTACCAGCCCTTCCTATACAACTGGCGAGTTGGATCTGGTGAACAAGATATTAGACCTCGGATTAGGAAAATACATGGATATCCTGGCTTTTCATCCATATCCAAAGAACAACATGAATCCGGAAAGGTTCATTGTGGGTGAAATGAAGGCATTAAAGCAGGCTATGGCGAAACATTATTTGCATAAGGATATATGGGTCACAGAATTCGCCTGGTTTCCCAAAATTAATGTTGAGCTCTACCCATGGGAGTCGAATGTCATTACTGAAAAGCAGCAGGCAGAGTATCTTGTTAGAGCACATGTCCTGCTGCTGTCGGAAGGTGTGAAACTCATATCCTGGTGGCCTTCGGACATCCGGAACATCTATTTGAATAATGGCAACGTGGAGGTAAAAGATGCGACGGTAGATGCTGAAGGCAAAAGCGCAGCGCTCATGCACTCAGAACCATATACTCCTGATCCAATGACATACTACTGGCCGAAACCTGCGGCGATAGCCTACGGTATAATGACACGAAACCTGTACAAGTCAAAGTATTTGTATACACTTGACTATCTGGGCAAAGACTCGCATTGCTGCGTTTTTGAAAAGAGGGGCAAACCAATCATAGTTGCCTGGAATGCGTCCGGAGAATACCCAGTCGGAATAACCGTAGACGCTCCAAGCGTTGTGATTACCGACATGATGGGGAATACCAGGAAAGTATCGACAAAGAATGGTTTGCTAAATGTAAGTCTATCAACCAGCCCGATATACATCCACGGTGCCAGTATGGATGATTTGCCCAAACGCAATAACCAACAGTCTCGGTAGGTCCGACACTCCTGTCGGGCAATAACCAACAGTCTCGGTAGGCCCGACACTCCTGTCGGGCAATAACGTGTTCACGAATTGTGTAAACCCGACAAGAGTGTCGGGCCTACCCGAAGCTACTTTGTTTTTTTGACAGGCCGCCAAAGGACCGCATGATTCTTGCTATTGGCTGTGGTTGCGTAACCGATTATCCAGCCATGGTCATTGATTGCTATAGCATAACTGGCTGTTCCTTTTGGCAGTACTCCCAGATCGGTTACCCTGCCATGCTTCAGAATAAATCCTCTGGTCTCGCCATCTGCCCTGCTTGCATAGCCGACTACATCGTCATTGTTGTTGATGCTGCAAGCTGTGATACGGTTCCCACCAAGAACGCTACCCAG
>Ga0118677_10000177_pt1 | contig 131859 bp, 108 predicted proteins | sample AliMusrvi5mmetaG_FD_86154 | JGI IMG/M metagenome (GOLD analysis project Ga0118677, IMG submission 86154) | reverse complement strand
CAGGAATGAAATCCTGATATAAACTTCCCAACTATCGGAATAATATTTTACGGATTCTGGAATAAGAATTTCCGAAAATCGAAAATAGTATATTTTATTCCAACAGCAGCTAGTCATTCTGATGCTTTTTATCTGAATATCTGACATATATATTATTTTTTTTACTAAAATTTGCAAACTGTCATATCGATATTATTCCAAAGTGGGAATTATACTTTATACCCGATTGATCTATAAGCAGATAGAATAGCGATTAATCGTATGTTAAAAAATCAGCCTCAATTACTTGACATGTTTTAAATAATTATGTATATTTGATGTGAAATTGCAATTCTCTTCATAGATGAAAAGAAATTTCTCCCATGCGCCCTTCGTCCTTCATTTTGGCCTTCCTTCCTTCCTTCATTCATTCATTTCATGATTTTATTAATGTCCGGGGCCCTTATCATCAGTGGTTTTGGATATCCATACACAATACTACAGGGATCTGGGTACTGATTGGTCATATTCTGTATGCCATAATTCAGGTTGGATCTTGCGTACAGTTTATTTTCCGAATTCGGGACAACCATTCTACTATTCTCACAATCTATCAATTAGGGAAGAACAACTTTGAGTTAGACGGGCCAATTGATTCCTATTCTAATCATCAAATGGTCTTGAAGGTTCCTCTGAATTTAATCTGATCAGAGGGTAAAACGATGAGTACCATTGTAAGTGCTTACTTCTTTTCACTTTGAGAACATTAATTAAGGAAGAAATATTCAATGGTATCAGATTTCAGTGAATTTACAAAATTTAACAAATAAAAATCATGAAAAAGTTTTTCTTTACATTGGCATTTGTTGCAATTGCAATGTTTGCATTTAACAATACTGCAACTGCATCGACTACTATAAACTTCTATCTACAGATTAATGATGGTAATAATTGTCCAGGCGGACCATCTTGGACCGGAGCTTATTATGTTAGGATAACTATAATTGTGAATGGCAACGAGGTATGTTTTCACGATCAATATAACTCATCATCCGCTGCAACTCAAGTAACCTGGGTTTGCAATGCAACTTTGACTCAGTATGATAAGATTACGGTCAAATTTGACATTTGTCATTATGATGCTAATAGTACTCCACAACTCACTTGCTGTCAATCAGTATATGATGGCACTCTGAATATGGATGAATTAACAAATGGATCATATAGTAATCCTATTCAGGAAAATTATAATTATTAGTAGTTTTGCCTCACAGAATTAATCTCGTAGACTTAAATACTTGTAAAGGGGATAATGTACAAATGAAATTATAATTTTCAGCAATAATTTTATCTTCAAAAATTTGGATATTATTCCCTTTTATTATTATTCCATAAAGAGAGTCAACAAATGTATCTTATACTTACATTTTGAAATTACGTTTTATAGGGCAACCACATGTTTCTTGGATGTCTTTATAACATGAAGGAGAATTTCTTAATTATTTTCCTATTCCTTTTTGTACTTGGTGGTTTTTATCCGGGGAAAAAAATATTTGCCAAGCGAGTATCAGATGATGGCTTCATCGAAAACAAAGGCCAAATCGTTGATCAGCATTACAAACAGAATCCGGATGTCCTGTATTTACTGAATAATCCGGGATTGAACGTACTACTTCGTAAAACTGGATTCAGCTATGAGGTTTACTCGGTGGAATTTAAGCAGAATCCTCGTTATATTGTCTCTGCTTATCATAATTTGGGTAGACCTGGACATCCTTCAGATTCCTTAATCCCGATATATCATTTCCACCGGATAGATGTTTCTTTGGCAGGAACTGATACTGCATGCACAATTATTCCATCAGATCCTTTGCAGGATTACTTCAATTATTTTTCTTCAACCACGCCTCCTGAAGGCATCAGACAAGTAAGGCAATACGGCAAAGTAACTTTCAAAAACATTTATCCTGGAATAGATATAGAATTTTTTACAGATAAAACTCACGGATACAAATATAATTTTGTAATTCATCCTGGTGCCGATATCAAGGATATCCGATTAAGGATCAAAGGGCCGGAATATATTTCATTAAACAAGGACACTCTGAAATTCCGGACAAGATTTGGAGATGTAGAAGAAGTGATCCCAGAAAGCTATTATATGCTAAATAATTCAAGGTTTGATGTACAGGCGAAATTTAAACAAATCAAGGATGAGATTTATGGATTTTCGGTTAACCGACAGATTCCGCAAAATTCAATACTGGTAATTGATCCCACCTCAATCAGACTTTGGGGTACGTACTATGGAGGCACTAATGATGATGGTGGTACTACCTGCCAAATAGATAAATCAGGTAATGTTTTTTTTGGCGGAATTACTGCATCATTAAATAATATTGCAAGCTCCGGATCATTCCAGAATACCTTGGCAGGTAATTATGATGCCTTCCTGACAAAATTCAACGCAGCCGGACAACGACAATGGGGAACATACATCGGAGGCGCAGGTAATGACCAGGTATTATCTGGTGTTATCGATATAAATGGCAATATTTATATTTCTGGTACCACTGAATCGACCTCCGGCATCGCCTCTGCAACAGCCTATCAGAACGTCTATGGTGGTGGTAACAATGATTGTTTTATTGAAAAGTTCGACCAGACCGGCAACAGACTATGGGGAACTTATTATGGTGGTAGTCAGGAAGATAGAGATGGCACTATTACTACCGATAAAAAAGGGAATGTTTTTCTCACAGGAACAACATCGTCAGATACCGGTATCTCTACCCCAGGTTCATGGCAGCAAAATTTGATCATTCCCATGAATGTTTTTCTTGTAAAATTTGACAGCAATGGACTCCGTCAATGGAGTACGTATTATGGTTCAGGAGAAGATAATGCTTCATGCACGACCGATGGTTCAGGAAATGTATATTTCTGCGGATTTACTCATTCCCTTACCAATGTTGCAAGCCCAGGAGCATTTCAAACCATATATGGAGGAGGCATTACCGATGCTTTTCTCGTAAAATTTACAAATGAGGGTCAAAGATTATGGGCAACCTATTATGGTGGGGGCGCTGGTGATTATGGCAGTGAGTGCTCTGTTGACAGTGCAGAAAACGTTATTATGGTCGGATTGACACAATCTTCCGACAACATAGCAAGCTCTGGATGTCATCAGCCTGATTATGGAGGTGGATCGTATGATGCATTTATTGTAAAATTTGATAGCACGGGACAGAGGTTATGGGGTACTTATTATGGGGGCACCAATGATGATGTTGCAAGTGGTTGTACAATCGGACGGAACGATGAAATATTTGTATCAGGCAATACCCATTCTACAAATAATATTTCAACACTTGATTCTTACCAACCAACGTTTGGAGGTAATTCTGATGCATTTCTTGTAAAATTCACTGCTGACGGGCAACGTGAATGGGGAACCTTTTATGGAGGTAGTGGATTTGAAGATTTTCATTACTGCAATTATGTGACGGATGATACAATTTATGTGACAGGAAATACCAATTCTACGGATAACATAACAAGCCAGGGAGCATGGCAGGAAGTTTATGGAGGTGGATCACATGATTGCCAGTTAATTAAATTTCTTGATTGCCGGCATATTGACATCGCAGGCCCAATTACCGGCACCGTCAATGTTTGTAAACCTTCAAGCGGTGTGAATTATTCCATTCCATCCCTTGCCTTTGCCGTAAATTATATCTGGACCTTACCCTTTGGATATACTATTACTTCCGGTTTCGGAACCCCCAATATTATGGTAGATATTGGATCTTCTGCAATTTCTGGAAAAATCTGGGTCAAAGGATTGAATAAATGCGGAGAATCGGGGGATTCAGCGTTTTTAAATGTCACAGTCAATCCATCACCTCTTCCAATCATTACAGGTCCAAATAATACCTGCGTCGGACCGGGACATATGTACCTGACAACTCCAGGGATGACCAATTACCAATGGAATACTTCTGCCGGCGGGGTAGTAATATCGGGAGGTACAACAAGTACTGCCACCATTACCTGGAATATTCCCGGGACCCAGCATGTCTATGTGAATTATACCGATTCTAACGGCTGTTCTGCGCAAACTCCAACTGATTTCCCTGTGCAGGTAACTTCAAGCCCGGTGGTCAATGTTACAATAAGCAGTACTGCAACCAATATTTGCGAAGGCATTCAGGTTACTTATACGGCAAATCCTTTGAACGGAGGAGGCAATCCTTCATTTCAATGGCAGGTGAACGGGGTCAATGCAGGTACGAACGCCGATACTTATACTTATTCTCCGGCAAACAATGATATCATAACCTGTATCCTTACGTCCTCGATCACTGGTTGCATCATGAATAACCCGGCTACCTCCAATGCCATTACGATGATCGTAAATCCCCAGATGCCGGTTTCGGTAAGTATTACCTCTTCCTTAAACCCAGTCTGCGCCGGAAATACAGTCCTGTTTACCGCTCATCCCATCAATGAAGGATCCTCCCCGGTTTACCAGTGGAAGGTGAACGGAGTCAACGCCGGGACCAACTTATCCACCTTCACCTACATTCCGCTTAATAATGACCAGGTCAGCTGCGTATTGACTTCTTCGTTTACTGTTTGTGTCACGAATAATCCCGCTACCAGCAATACGATTATTATGCAGGTGGATCAGAACCACCCGGTAAGCCTGACGGTATCCGCTTCGCTAAACCCCGTCTGCGCAGGGAATACAGTCCTGTTTACCGCCCTGCCGGTTAATTCGGGATTAACACCGGTGTACCAGTGGAAGGTGAACGGTGTCAATGCCGGGACCAACTCATCCAGCTTCACCTACATCCCGGTTAATAATGACCAGGTCAGTTGTGTGATGACCTCTTCGCTGACAACCTGTGTGACGAACAATCCGGCTACGAGCAATATGGTGACAATGACTGTTAACCCAAATTATATGGTATCGGTGACCATTACCTCCCCCTCAGATACGGTTTGCCAGGGGACTTCGGTTCAGTTCACAGCACACCCGGTCAATGAAGGATTAACTCCCTTTTACCAGTGGAAAGTGAACGGTGTCAATACTGGGACCAATTTATCCACCTTCACCTACATTCCGGTTAATGCCGATGTGGTGAGCTGTGTGCTTACCTCTTCCTACACCGCATGCACCACCAACAGCCCGGCCACAAGCAATGCCGTGACCATGACCGTGTTCAATAATCTTACGGCAGGGATATCCATTTCAGCCGTTCCCAACCCCTTCTGTTCAGGAAATACAGTAAACTGCTCAGCCACACCCACCAATGGTGGATTTACACCTTCATACCAATGGAAAGTGAACGGGGTCAATGCAGGGACCAATGCATCCATATATTCTTACATTCCACTGCAGGGGGATATCGTTCAGTGCATGATGAACTCCAGCCTGTCCTGCATCACCAATAATCCGGTCACCTCGAACACCATCGTGATGAATGCCCTGGCTGCTCCATCTGTTTCTTTTATTCTGTGTTTCGACAGTATCACCACAATCAATGCTGCTGCGTTCAAGCTTAAAGGAGGGGTACCCATCGGAGGGATCTATTCAGGACCAGGGGTGAATTCATCTACCGGGGTATTTACACCTTCATCAGCAGGGATTGGTACAAAAACCATCACGTATTTCTATCAGAACTCTTTTTCCTGCGCAAATTCCAAAACGAAGACCATCATCGTGCAGGCAGCTCCTTCGTTCAACTGCGGTCAGAACCTCATAGATATCCGGGATAATAAGATCTATTCAACAGTACAGATCGGAACCCAATGCTGGATGCAGAAGAACCTCAATTACGGTACTTCTCTCCAGGGTGCAACAGAACAAACCGACAACTGTATCAATGAAAAATATTGTTACAATGACAATACTACAAATTGTACTCTTTACGGAGGGTTGTATCAGTGGGATGAACTCATGGCTTATAATAATACTCCCATCGCCCAGGGCCTTTGTCCTCCGGGATGGCATGTGCCCACACAAACCGAATGGAATACTCTGTTTACGTTTTACCAGCAGCAGGCATTGGCAGGGAAACCCCTTCAGGATACCATTATCATGGGATTCCGTGCCTTGGAAAGCGGAGTGATCTACAGCAATTTCTCATGGAGCTTCAAAGGTTTCGCCACTATTTTCTGGACTTCCACCCCCTCGGGAACCATCAAAGCCATGTCCCACGGCATGAACCTTATCAATTTCAGCGTGTCGGACTATCCCGCCAACCGATCAAACGCTTTTGCGGTGAGATGTTTACAAAATTGACCTTTGGCTTGAGAACATGACAGGAAATCCTGTTTTTATAACTCATTCAAGGTATTCCCGGTTTGTTCAGTAAGTTCATACAGAGTTTCCGGAGCTATGTCACCCTTATCCTTGAATTTCCAGGGATAATTTTACCAATGATAACGGCCGAAGAAATACCAGCGTTTACAAGTTCTTTCATGGCTTCGGTGGCCTGGAGCAGGGGCAATGCCAACAGCAGCCCACCCGAGGTCTGGGCATCGGCCAGCAGCAGGAGTATCATTTCAGGGATGCCTGGTTCAACATCCAGTATACCCCTCACGAAATCCAGGTTGTTCTTTGTGCCGCCAGGTATCATCCCTGCCACGGCATAGTCCCAGGCTGACTTGATTAAAAGGATTTTTTCCCATTCCAGTTCTGCATCAAACCGGCCCGACGAAAGCATTTCTTTCAGATGTCCCAGCAAGCCGAAGCCTGTGACATCGGTGCAGGCGTGAACATCATATTTCATGAGGATTTCGGCCGGCTTTTTATTGAGTTCCATCATGACTTTGACAGCTTCGGCTGCCGCTTCAGGACTTGAATAGCCTCTTTTCACTGCAGTACTGATGATGCCCGTTCCAAGCGGCTTTGTCAGGATCAGGACATCATCGGCCTTGGGTGTGGCGTTTTTCCAGATCTTATCGGGATGAACTTCACCGCTTACCACCAGTCCGAATTTAGGTTCCTCGTCTTCTATGCTGTGCCCGCCGATAATTGAAATGCCGGATTCGGAACATTTGTCGGTGGCCCCGCGAAGAATCTGCTGCAGCACTTCAAACGGTATCCTTTTTTCGGGGAATGCCACGATACTCAGGGCAAACAAGGGTTTCCCGCCCATGGCCCACACATCGCTGAGTGCGTTTGCAGCAGCGATGGCGCCGTACGAATACGGATCATCTGCAACAGGAGGTATGAAGTCGACGGTCTGAACTATGGCGATGTCGCTGCTGATCCTGTATACCGCTGCATCATCGGAGGTTTCGGTGCCCACGAGGATGTTCCTGCCTTCAGGTTTGGGAAGGGTTTTCAGTATCTTTTCAAGCTCCTGTGGCCTGATCTTGCAGGCGCAGCCCAGGGCATGGGTGTATTCGGTGAGCCTGATTTCTTTTTTAATAACTGCGGATGAGGGAGCTGGTTCTGAACCAGCAGCCGGGCTTGCTGCATTAAAAGGTTTTTCAATATAATGACTGAGGATTTCACCTCTGCCTCTGCCAGTGATGATATTTAATGCTGCATCAATTTCTTCTTCTGTGCTCATCCTGCCAACCGAAAACCTGATCGTTCCCAGGGCAAATTCACGGGGTACCTTCATAGCCAGCAGAACCTGTGAGATAGTTTCCAACCCGGCATGGCATGCAGCCCCCGCCGAAACTGCAATACCCTTCCATTGATTCATCAGCACCGAAGCATCCCTGCCCTTAAACCCCAGGCTCAGCGTATTCGGTAGCCTGTTCTCAGGATGACCGTTCAGGCGAACCTCAGGGTATGCTTCCAGTATACCTGTATGCAAGCGTTCTCGTAATACCCGGAAGGTTCGCCCGTGATCTGTGTTCCGTGACTCGTGATCCGGTTCCGGGATACTGCTCAATTTCGCTTTTCGCTTTTCGCTTTTCGCTTTTTCAGTATCAAACTTCGTACTTCGTACTTCGTACATCGTACATTTCTCTGCCGCTTTCCCCATCCCCGCAATGCTCATAATGTTTTCCGTTCCCGCCCTCAATCCCTGCTCATGATCGGCACCGTGCATCATGTTAGTCAGTTTCACTCCCCTGCGGCAGTATAACGCGCCAACCCCTTTCGGAGCATAGAATTTATGGGCTGCGACGGAGAGGAGATCCACATTCATCATCATCACATCAACAGGGATCTTGCCTATGCTCTGGGCTGCATCGCAATGAAGAATAATGCCATGCTCCCTGCAGAGCCTGCCGATTTCTTCTATGGGCTGTATCGTGCCGACCTCGTTGTTTGCATGCATGATGCTCGCCATGATGGTACCTGGACGGATTGCTTTTTTAAAGTCATCGGGATTTACCATGCCAAAGCCATCCACAGGAAGGACAGTGATTTCAAATCCCATGCTTCCAAGGAACCTGCAGACCTCGGTAACGGCGGGATGTTCGACGGCGGAAGTGATGATGTGCCGGCCTTTATCAGCATGGGCAAAAGCAAAACCCTTCAATGCAAGGTTGTTGGCTTCGGTACCTCCTCCTGTAAAAATGATCTCATCGGGATTCGCATTCAGCAATTTTGCCAGGCTGCCGCGGGCTTTTTCTACAGCCTGCCTTGCAACGATCCCCGTTTCATGCGAACTTGAAGGATTGCCGAAGACCTCTCCCAGGAAGGGCCGCATGGCTTCTGCAACCTCAGGATCGAGTGGGGTGGTGGCATTATAATCGAGGTAGATCTCACTCATCGTTATTATTCTTTAGAATGTCAAGGACGGCTTTCGCATGAAGTGAGGGATCAGGCCCCATAAGCTCAATGTCCAGTATTTCCTTGCATTGCCGTTTGTCAATGGACTTCTGGTATGCCTTGTCGTAATATTCAAGAACGAGGTCTGCAACAAGTCCGAAATCATCCTTTACGAGTGCTTCCATGGCAAGTTTATATCGCGTACCACCCAGTCCTTCACGTATCCTCAGAAGGGCCGCGGCCAGCAACTCTTTGTCAAACCCTGCATATTCATCAACAAGCCTGGAAATTCTCAAATTTTTATCAAGTGTCACCTTTAACATCCTGCCGTTCGAGATATGCTCATAAACCGGGGGAGGCAATGCAACCCTGCCAATGCTGCGGCTTTCGTCCTCCATCCAGATCCTGCATCTGAGATCCATTTTTGACCAGATATTATAGAGTTCATTCTCAAATTGCTCGTTGGTTGGCTGATGTCCCTGTCCCAAAGCCCCGAAAACCGATCCTTTATGCGAAGCCAGGGATTCCAGGTCTATCACCTGCTCCCCAAGCCGGGCCAGGGATTTGAGAATGTCGGTTTTGCCGCAGCCGGTATACCCTCCAAGGACCAGGATCTTTGCAGGAACTGAAAACGAATCCCTGATAAATCGACGGTAAGCCTTATAACCGCCTTCAAGCAGGTACACCTTGTAACCCGCCTTGCTGAAGACCTCGGCCATCATTTCGCTTCTCAGCCCACCCCTCCAGCAGTGGAGGCAGATCGTTTTGGTTTTTGCGACCTGCTCCAGCGAAGAGAGGTAATCAAAGACTTTTGGAAGGGCAAAATCCAGGCCCTTCAATATGGCTGGTTCATGGCCTTGCTTCTGGTAAAGCGTCCCTATTACCGCTCTCTCGTCATCGGTAAACAAAGAAATATTTAGAGCCGAAGGGATATGGCCTTCAGTGAATTCACCGGGGGAACGCACATCGACAATGAGGTGAACCCCGGCCAATTCAAGAAATGCTTTTACATCAACCTTCCTTATAAACCCATTCATGGCCGTTCAATATACTACAAATCTACTATAAGTTTGGAGATGAGGCCTGGCAGATTCTTTACTTGGAGCAGACACCATTCTATTGCATGTTAACAGGATAACATGGTCAATATGTGTGCATATATCTTTTTTTTCATTATTGATATAAGATTTTATGCCAAAGGATTATATTTGTAATACAATGAACTGAGGTTTGCAGACCTGATTGAAAAATCAATAACGATCAATAACATAAGATGAAAGTACATAGATTATTATTATCGGCCTTGCTTTTAATAGCCTCGATCGCCTCTTTTGCTCAGCCGGACACATGTAAAATCGGGATATTTATCAACTCGATCGATGATATAAATATTGGCGAAAAATGCTTCACTTCAAATTTCTGGATTTGGATGGTTTATAAAGACAGTACGTTGAATTTTAAGGATGATATAGAGTTCCTGTCAACAAAAAAAACAGAATTGTTGCAATTTACTTTGGAAAAAAAGGATGGACTTAACTGGAACAGGCAAAAATGGAGGAATGTAGTCATGAAAGATTGGGATATCAGGAATTTCCCATTCGATAAGCAAGTGCTCACAATGTACCTTGAATCAGCGCATTTGGATACCGCCAAGCTGATTTTTTTACCTGACAAGAAAAATTCCATAATTGATCCCACTTTTTCCAATAATGAATGGAGAGTGACAAATTTCGAAATATCTTCACCCATTCATGATTATACTACCACATTTGGTGATCCTACATTAACAAGAGGCAGTTCCTATTCATTCATCCGGATAAATATTACCATCGAAAGGACCAATCAATGGATGCTGTTCTTCAAAATGTTTTCCGGAGTGATCATTGCTTTTTTGGTTGGGATGTGCTGTTTCCTGATCGACGTAAGGCAGACCAGTCCGCGGTTCGCCATCGCAGTCGGAGCACTCTGGGCGGCGATTGCCAGCAAGATCACACTTGATTCGAGAGTGCCTGACCGGACCACTTTCGGTCTGATCGACAGCATCCACATCCTTACTTTCTTTATGATCTTTCTTGCCATTACGCTTTCAGCGATTTTCTTTAAAGAAACTCATAGCGGTACCAGCAAAACTTTTATTTACAGCAGGAAAGCGGACCTTATCGCATGGGGTTCATTCATGGTTATCTATTTTATTGTCGTTTCCCTGCTTGTCGGTCATGCCGTTTATTCAAATTGATATCAAACATAAAGCATTTCGGAGGGATAAAAAACGCCTATTCCTGTAGAATTAAATAAGCTTATGAAATCTAACTACTTTTTATCGCTGGTTATGATCCTTATGATATTGGGATCATGTTCTTCATCTCAATTCTCAACGACTCAGAGAAGAGTCAAAAATGGTCATGTTGATTACGTAAACAGATATCAGCATGATAGAACCAAGGTGCCTCTTGCCCGAAAGGCCGGGGACGGAAACAGCAATAAGCAGGTAAGTCAGGTAAATAATAAAACATCCATTAATGAAAGTGTCAATGCGGTTTCGCCTATCCCTGTGCTAAATCCCGGCAGACTGGACGATCAGTTGATTGCTTCAACTGAAAAGGTTTTTATAAGAACTCCTTTGAAAAAATTTCTTGAACCTGTCGCCCTGCAGAATACGGTATCAGATACAGTTAAAAAGAATCCTTCAGCTGTTCAATCGGAGGGTGCTGATACGGTGAAACCCGGGGCTGCGGCCAATGAGAAACCAGTAGCACACATTGTTCCTCAAAGCAGAAAAATCGAAGGATTTGGCTTACTCGGCTTTATCACGGCAATTATCGGTCTGTTTGTTGCCGGTATACCTTTGGGGATTCTGTCTATCGTATTTGGCGTCCTGGGAATTACAAGGGTAGCCAAACATCCGGAAAGAAGAATGGGGAGGGGATTTGGAATTGCTGCAATAATTATCGGTTTTCTGGCTATTGTAGGGGCTTTAATAGTATTGATGATGACTAAATAATCCGATTACATTTGTATTTTTAATCTCAACAAATTCCGGCCCATTTGGCCTTGAATACGTTATGAATCTTAGACCACATTGGAGATCCTTACTGAAATCAGGATGGACTATTCCATTCATCATGGTCCTGCTGCTGGCGCTGACAGTTTCGGTAAGGCTGCTTTCCGACCCTGACCTGGGTACCCACCTTAACGGAGGAAGATGGATTGCCGAACATCATGCAGCTCCGCAGAAGGACTTTTCAACCTATACGGTAAGGGGCAATGATTATACCGATATCTACTGGTCGTTCCAGCTCCTGCTTTACGGACTTTATTCAATCGGAGGTTATAAAACCTTAAGCCTGCTGGTCACGGTAATGTCCTTATTGCTTTTCCTGCTCCTTTACAACAGAAACAACAGGGAAAATATTCATCCGGGCATAACTGTATCATTATTGTTGACTGCATTCCTTGTAATCGAGCCCCGCCTGGTGCTCAGGCCCGAGCTGTTCACCTTTATTTATCTTACCCTGGTGCTTATTGTCCTTGACCAATATGCCGCAGGGAAGCGGAAAATTCTATGGCTCTTGCCGCTTGTCATGATTGCCTGGTGCAATATGCAGGGATTGTTCGTGCTCGGGCTGCTGGTCATTACAGTATATTTTATCAGTCAAAGCCTGGCCAAAAGGAAACCCGATAAAAAACTTGGCTTGTTCCTGCTGGTTTCAGCCCTGGTTTGCCTTATCAATCCTTATTTTACCAGGGGCTTCCTGTTTCCTTTCGAACTCTTTACCCGCCTTGAAGGCGAGAACATCTTCCACCAGCATATCAGGGAACTTACCTCGGTAACCTCCCTCGACAAACTGTTTGTTAAAGATGTCCTGTTCCTTGCCTGGGTGATCCTGTCGCTGTTCTCGGTGGTCCTGACTGCAGGCAGGAAAAAACTGCATGAATGGGTACTTGTTTTAATCTTCCTGTACCTTGCCCTGACCTCTGTAAGAAACATTCCCTTATTCGTCCTGGTTTCATTCCCTGTTGTAAGCAGTTCTCTGAACAGTATGATTGATGACCTCCGTGAAGGCAGTTTAAAAAGTTACCTGCCGTTCGCCGGGAAACTGGTCTTCTGGGTTTGCATTATTCTCCCCGTTTTAATCATCCCCCGGATGATCACCAACGAATACTACCGTTCAAATTCAACCAACTCTAAAACAGGACTTGGCATAGACCGGTGGTATCAGCCGGTGAGGGCAGCGGAATTTATGCATAACAATGATTTGAAGGGAAGGATGATTAACAGTCTTGCTTTCGGCGGATGGCTTTCGTGGAGCCTTCAGCAGCCTGTTTTCATCGACGGCAGGCTCGAAGTTATAAAGGAGCCCCTGTACCTCGAAGTGGTTGATAGCTGGAGTGGAAAGCTGCAGGGCCTGGTCGACAAATACAAGCCTGAGATCATCGTTTACAATTACCTGAAATATTACCCCTGGACCGTCCAGCTGCAGAGAATGCAGGGATGGAAGCTGGTTTATCTCGATGGATTCACAGCTATCTATGCGGTGAACGGGATTAATGGACAGGGATTGGAATTCACTGCGGATGATGGAATCAGTGGAGCCAAACGTGATGAAATTTTGAATAAAATTCCTGCCGGCAGGTTAGCTGACTGGTTAGATGGATTTTATAAATCCACCGACAATAGTGCGGCAGAGAAACTGAACATGGCTTCTTTCTGCCTCCAGTTCGGGTTGACTTCCCAGGCCGAAACCTTCTTCCTTCAGTACACGGATATGAGCCGGAGGCCGGCTAATTCGGTCTATTACGCCCTTGCCGATATTTACAGAACCATGAAATTGTATGGACCTGCACAGACCTGTTACAGGAAGATACTTTCTTTTGACCCCGGGAACCAGGCGGTGAAAGCGGCTTTGAGTGAAGCCACACTGCCGGTTACTGCGCAAAGTCCTTCCACCGATGGATCCGCCCTCCCTGATCAGGCAGCAATAAAATTATACAACCAGGGGAATGAATTTTTTCAAAGGGGGGAAGCTGATAAAGCTCTTGCGGCATACAATGAAGCCCTGAAGCTTTGCCCGGGATATATCAAAGCCCTGAATAACCGTGGAATTTTAGAAGCTTCGTCTTTTCAGAAGTTCAGGGAAGCCATTGCCGATTTTAATGAAGTGATCCGCCTTGACCCGTCAAATGCGGATGCCTGGCTCGGCCGCGGCTCATGCCTTTTCCAGTTAAATGTTAAAGACAGCGCCTGTCGCGATTGGGTAAAAGCATCTGAGCTTGGCAACAAAGGCGCCAGGGTTTTGCTCGAACGGAATTGCGGCATGCAAGGAAAAAATTAGTAAATTTGCAGTTCATTTATAGACCATTCAATGAGCGATTTTATTCATCATGAATGTGGAATAGCCCTTGTAAGGCTGCTGAAACCCCTTGAATATTACCTTGGAAAATACGGGACCGCATTCTACGGTTTGAACAAGTTGCATCTCCTGATGGAGAAGCAGCATAACCGTGGACAGGACGGGGCAGGGGTTGCAGCAATCAAATTCGATCTTGAACCGGGAAACCGTTTTATCCATCGTTTGCGTTCACGTGACCAGTCGCCAATACAGGATATCTTCAGCAAAATCGGGGAAAAACTTAAGGATATAGAGGACCGTCATCCGCAGAACCTTCTTGACGTGGATTGGCTGAAGCAGAATGTGGATTTCCTTGGTGAACTTTACCTTGGACATCTCCGTTACGGGACCTTCGGAAAAAATTCGGTTCGCAGCCTTCACCCATTTGTTAGGGAAAATAACTGGCTAACCAAAAATCTCGTGGTTGCCGGTAATTTCAATCTGACCAATGTTGATGAACTGTTCAATAAGCTGATCGACCTCGGACAGTACCCGATCGAAACCTCCGATACCATTACGATACTAGAGAAGATCGGGCATTTCCTGGATGAGGAGAATGAGGAACTTTACTGGAAATTCAAGGGACAGGGATATAAAAAGCGTGAGATCACTATCCAGATCGCGAAACAACTGAACATTCAGAAAATACTCAGGAAATCGGCAAAGTACTGGGATGGTGGTTATGTTATTGCGGGCTTGTTCGGTCATGGTGATGCTTTCGTGATGCGCGATCCTTCAGGCATAAGGCCTGCTTTTTATTTTAAGAATGACGAGATCGTTGTTGTGACTTCCGAGAGGCCGGTCATACAGACCGTGCTGAATGTCTCAATCGACGAAGTGAAGGAATTAAAACCCGGACATGCCCTTATCATCAAGAAAGACGGAAGGGTGGGAGAGAAGGAATTCACCAAACCTCTTGAAAAGAAGTCATGTTCCTTCGAAAGGATTTATTTTTCCAGGGGTACCGATAAGGATATTTACCAGGAAAGGAAAAGGCTGGGGAAATTTCTCGCACCCGGTATTCTCAAAGCCATTGATTATGACCTCGAGAACACCGTCTTTTCTTACATCCCCAATACGGCTATCGATGCCTATTATGGGCTGATAGAAGAGATCGGCCATTATTGCAATAAGATCAAGGCTGACCGCATTAGCAAAGCCGGAAAAAATCTTACCAGGGCAAAAATCGAAGAGATACTGAAACTGCAGCCCCGGGCTGAGAAGGTTGCTGTAAAAGATATTAAACTGCGGACGTTCATTACCCAGGATTCCCAGCGTGACGACCTTGCAGCGCATGTTTATGATATTACCTGGGGCAGCATCAGGCCGGGTATTGATAACCTGGTTGTACTTGATGATTCAATTGTTCGCGGGACTACCCTTAAACAAAGCATTATCAGGATACTCAGCAGGCTGGGTCCGAAAAAGATCATCATTGCTTCATCAGCCCCCCAGATCAGGTATCCCGATTGCTACGGCATCGACATGGCTAAGATTGCCGATTTTATTGCCTTCAAAGCTGCTATCGCACTCCTTAAGGAAACCAGGAAGGAAGGGATCATCAATACGGTCTACAATAAAGCAAAATCCCAACAGGGTTTTACCAAGGAAAAGATCGTGAATTACGTTACAGAGATCTATGCTCCTTTCAAACCCGAGCAGATTGCTGCGAAAGTCGCTGAACTTGTCACTCCTGCCGAATGCACGGCCAAGGTAGAGATAGTTTACCAGACGATTGACAACCTGCATAAGGCTTGTCCGGATCATACAGGCGACTGGTACTTCACAGGAGATTATCCCACCCCGGGCGGAAATAAAGTCGTAAACCGGGCTTTCATCAATTATATCGAGGGCAGAAATGTCCGAGCCTACTGATAAAGTAGCGAGATAGCGAAGTAGCGAAGTAGCGAAATTGTATTGAGCGAAGCATTTTGCAAAAGCCGCATCAGGTGCGAGGAGCGTGGTGTTGGCCGGCGCAGCATATCATCACTTCGCTCCGCTGCCACCGTAGCGGCGTTGCAAATATGCGAGCGATTTCGCTACTTTCCAATAGCTTCAGCAATCTTAGCAGCAATAGCGGCGAACTCCTCAGGGGTGAACTTAAGTTTGGGTTTGCGGAAATCCATGTCGTACATGGTGCGGAGGGGGATAAGGTGGATGTGGGCATGTGGTACTTCCAGCCCGATCACAGTTATCCCGATACGCTGGCAGGGAACCACCTTCTCAATAGCCTTACCGACTTTTTTGGCAAAATTCCATAAGCCGGAATGCAGTTCGTCTTCGACATCAAAAATATAATTGACTTCTTTCTTTGGAATAACCAGGGTGTGGCCTTCCTGCAGGGGGTTGATGTCGAGGAATGCCAGGAAATTTTCGTCTTCGGCGACAGTGTAACAGGGAATCTCCCCGCTAACGATCCGGGTAAAAATACTTGCCATGTTATGATTTTATTCTCGAGATCTCTATTATTTCAAAAGCAACAACACCTGCCGGAACCGTAATCTCAACTTTGTCCCCTATGATCTTTCCAAGAAGACCTTTGGCTATAGGTGAACTCACCGATAGTTTCCCAACCTTGATATTGGCCTCATTCTCAGGAACAAGGGTGTAAGTAACGACTGAGCTGTTATTAGTATTTTTCAGCTTTACCGTGGAAAAAATTAAAACTTTTGTGTTGTCCAGTTTCTTTTCATCGATCAAACGGGCATTACTTACCGTATCCTGCATCTTGGATATCTTGAGTTCCAGCATGGATTGTGCTTCTTTGGCAGCAGCATATTCTGCATTTTCCGAAAGATCACCTTTATCCCTGGCTTCTGCGATCTGCCTTGAAATGGAAGGTCTTTCCACCATGACCAGATTGTTCAATTCATCTTTAAGTTTCTCGAGGCCTTCAGGGGTATAGTACTTTATTTCGGTCGTCATAACATTCAGATTAAGATCATAATAAGCCAAAAGACCCTGTGGAAGGGTCCTTTGACAGAAAAAGAATTTTAAAAGAGTTGTTCTAAGAGACTAAAAATTAAGTTTTAAGCCTATACAATGGTTTCCCGAATAAGGGTTCGAGGTGACATATGAGTAATCGATTGCAAGACCGCTTCCCTTTTCCTTGTTGAAAGGAACAGATACCGAGAACCCTGCGCTAAGTCCGGTAAACACGGTACCGCGATCTGCTACGTTGGTACTCCACATCCCGCCCTGATAGGTATAACCTGCGCGAACAGCGAAGTAATACTTGAGGGCATACTCAAGACCAAGTGTGAACTGGTCTTTGGTAAAGGAGTTGGAAGTGAAATTGCCTGCCAGGATGATCTTGTTCAAGTCGTTGATATTAAAGTCATATGATGCACCGATTCTCAGGGTCGCAGGAAGTTCATAGGTTGCAGAACGCTGCTCAACGGTGAAAAGGTCATTGTCGTTTCCATGGCTGGGTATAATACCACGGAACGAAAGACCATCCCCGTGGAATTTCAGGTTGGAACCGACATTTTTCAATGCAACACCGAACTTGACCTGCTGTTTTTCACCGGTTGTATAAAGAACGCCAGCGTCGATACAAACTGCCATTCCACTTGCGTCTGCAATCGATTCATTGATAAGTTTTACGTTCAAACCTCCATAGATGCTGTTGGAGAAGGCTTTAGCGTAGGACAGGTTGATATTCAGGTAGCTTGGTTTAAATGTCCCTACGCCTCCCTGTGGTGAATTGGTGGTGGTAATCTGGATTTCTCCGAAATTCATCGCCATGAATGCAGCACTCAGCACCCCGCCGCTTTTCCCCAGTGCCTGGCTGAAACCAAAGGCCATCACATTCACACCCGAGCCTGTTAACCAGTTCGTATATGCAAAGTTGATTTCGGTCCCTTTGGTAAAAGCAGTCCCGGCAATGTTGGTATACATTGCTTCGAGTCCCTGTGTACAGGAAGTTCCTACAGATCCCCAACCCGTACCTCTGGCCCAGGGGTTTATCAGTAATTCCGATGCACCGGCCTGTCCTGAGCGGTCTTTGTTACCCGCTTTTGCATGAAAGGCTGGAACGAAAACCAAACCGACGAAGAATATTGCAATCAGAAGTCTGTATATATTTTTCATAGTCCAGATTTTTTTTGTTGTTATCATCATCTCAAAAATTTAAACCGTTATAATGAGTTCAAGTCAACAGGTCGCAACATTCCGAACCAGCGTATGGTTCGTTCGCCTAAATTATCAGCTTTGACGTGAATCAGGTAAACTCCGCCGGAAATCGGAATACCGGCAAAATTCTTGAGATCCCAATCAACGGAAGTTTTCGCATCGGTATTGACACCGATAGTAGAAGAACGGGGTTCCACGATGCCAGATTTATCGACTTTGAACTGGCGGATCACTGTGCCGCTCAGGTCAAAAATCGTAACAGTGCACCGCAGAGGCAGGTTGACAATCTTTATACGGTTATCTAACTGGTTGCGCTCATAGTCGTCGTATGCATAGTAAGGATTCGGAACTACATTGATCAGATCCATATCGGTGGTTTCCTTATCCTGGTTGTTTACAGAAGTAGCAATTGCCGATGTGTTGAACTGATAAACCGGGTAATTCTTGTTCAATGTGTCCTTGGTTCCGGCAGGCAGAGGAGTTGAGTAGAACCTCTGGTATGGCTTGCTTACACGGATTTTAATTGTAACCGGATTGTCAAGCCAGGGAATTCCATCTACCGAAAGCGGGATAGAAGTATATAATGCAGTTCCGAAGATGAGCTTTTTATAGATATCGAGAGGCTGGTTAAACTGGGTTACGATAAAAGCGCCGGCATCATAAGCTGGGAAATTGACTGTAAGAGGAGGAACATCCATCTTTTTATGACCCATGATATAGATATAATGCTGACCTCCGAATACCGGTGTGCCTGAAGGGTTATAAATGCGCGAGGTAGGGTTGAAGATCATATCGCTTCCGTTATCGGCACCAAGCCAGGAGTTTTCACCGAACATGATATTCAGGCGTTCCCCGGTTTCGATATTGATTGCGTATCCCGGGAACCAGCTCATACCTGTTGCACTGATATAATTCGAATTAAGCTGCTTATCGCTGCTGGGGTTTCCGGCTACGCCATTAACATTGACAGAAGGAGCCCTTCTCAATGAGAATGCAGGAGCATTACCCTGTGCAAGTAGAGGATCGGGACATAATTCAACAACCGCGCAGCGCGTCCATTTCGACTTATCAGCTGTGAAAACGATATCTACGCTTGGAATATCATTGAGAGAGCAGTAGATCTGTTTCTGGCTCAAAGAATAAGCCGGGCCAACGTTGTGCTGGGTCTGTTCTGCACCTGCAGTCATTACGTATGGTGCCCATGTAGCTCCGCGTGCTGTTGATGCAACTCCGTTAATGGTATAAGGTACTGTGAGAACCTGGATCTTGCCAAAGTTTTTATTGGGGTCCCAGGGACGGATATTCATATTATAATCACTGTACTTGGAAAGGGCAGCATTCGTGGTGTAATAAGTTCCTGACCTGATCCAGTTAAGAGGATCGGCAGGCACGTCGTCATCAGGTACGCCGCTAAGCCACATTTTCGTGCTGTCCTGGTAGAAGGCAGGTGGTGCCCAGAGCAGGCCGTTATTCGAAGCAACGCCTGAAGAACTTACCGAGTCTCCGGGGTAGGGTACCTGGTTGATGGTAAGGGCAAAACCAAGGTCAATGAAAAGTGATTCATACGGGTAGATGGTCGTTGTATCTGAGCGGTAGGTCTTGTAGGTTGTCATGTCAACTGCAGACCAATGACCAAATTTGATATTTTTATTATAGAAGGGGTTCCCTGCTGGTCCTGTGACCATTGAATCAAGCTTCACCATGTATTTGCCGCTCACCACATTCAGAGGGTCGATTACTTTAACACCGAGAGGTCCGAAACCAACTTTGTATTTAGCCTTATATGCAATAGGATAATCCGGATTGCCATAGACATTGTTTACTGAGTCAGCAGGGGGCTTCAGCATGATGGAATCAACTGTTGTCTGTGCCAGGTCAAGGATCATTCCACCGTTACCCTGTCCCTGGATACGTGTGATCTCGGGACCTTCTCCGTAAGTGGAGTTGATTACGTTTCCAACCGGGATGTGGGGGATTGCGGTATACTGCTTCAGGTTATTCCTGCCCATGAGATAAGGCTTCTTCTGACCGTCAAGGCCTGTTGGGTCCATGGGATTGTATGTCTTATAGTTATTATATGCGTAAGCAACGGCCATATAATAATACTGCTTATGGTTTATGAAGGTAGGATCGCCCTGTGAAAATAGATCGGTGTTAAGTACGAAGGAATGTTTAATACCTAAATCGGCTCCGTCAACCATTACTGTGCCTGCGTTACCACCGAGGTTCGGATCATAGGTCCAGTTGACCAGTTTGGTAATACCGTTTTTGATATCGCACTGTGCAACCAGTCTTGCTTTTGTGGCATCACTGATGTCGGCTGCCGATACCGTGGCGTCTTTCAGCTGGTAAATCTGATATCCCTCAAAATGGTAGATTGAGTCATAACGCTTGGTGGCCCCAACCGGGGTCTGTATGGTAGGGTCATACTCCTGGTATTTTTCCTGGTAATTATTACCGGCGTCATTTGATTTGCGGTTGGTAATATAAATAATAAGTTCCTGGTTAAGTTCTTCGATGGTGAGATCAGGTGCATTGGGCCCGTTCAAAACAGCAAAACAGTTGTCGAACAGGGTCTGGCATTTATCGTCAACCTGGCGAAGGAGGTCAACCGACTCCAGGTTGGTCCCTGAAATGGTACGTGCCCATGGAATACCCACGGTGATGTAGTTACATGCACCGGGAAGGAGGGTAAATTCACCTGCCGATTCCATGAAACGACGGTCGGATGGATTATTGCCTGCAGTGGCTTCCGTCCATGTCCCGGGCTTATTAGGCTCAAGTCCGTTAGTTCCCCAGAGGCAGGGGTCTGAATCGCCGGGGAACATGAAATCGCATACGGGGCCGTAACCGCCGCCATTCAGCAGGTTTCCGTTACCACCGTATACCATCTTGGTGTTATCAAGCCAGATCCCTTTGAGGTAATTATAATATTGAGGGGCATATGAGGGATCCTGCATATAAGCAGGCACCCCTGCATTGTTGTGATATACAAAGCGGCGCATGCCGAAACGTTCATTATCAACGATACCATCACCGAAATTAATACCGTTGATGGCTTCGGTTTTCACAAGAACAGGGGCTGTATACTCGTTGTTGGCACCCCAGGTCATGTCGATCACCTGGTTGTTGTAAGCCACAATGTCGCACCTGTTAGGCATTTTCTTGAAAGAGGGGCCTTTGACGCCGGGTCCGTTGAAAGAAGGGTTATCATAACCATCAGCATCAAGATAAGGACCCTGGAAGAAGTCAACTCCGATTGCCGGAGGATGTGCGCCGTAAGCTTCAGTCTGGCCGGTACCGTCAATGGGTTTCCCGTTGTAGCAATAACCGAGTCCGCGTAATACGTCACAGCCTACATAGTCGTCATTGGCATAACCAAGGTCAGGATCGACCCACTGTGAAAAGTAGGTGCCTGACAAGGTATAGGTTGAACGGTTAATGATTTCGTAGGAGTAGAACGTCATGTTGTTGATTTCATCATTGGTGGAAAAAGCGAAGTACTGTGCGCGGATTTCCATACCAATGGGGGCACCCTGGGTTTCAGAGTGGTAGTTTCCTTTGTCATTGTAAACACTCCAGAGGGTCTGGTCGCCTTTGATAACCTGGTCGACGAGGATACCTGCTGTATCGGAAGTTTCACCGTTACGCACATGGGCTCTTTTCTGGCGCTCACCAATTTTAAGTTTATTGGGGCAAAGTGCATTGGAGAGATCGTAATAGGGGTAGTCACCCTGGGAAGGTTCATATACACCGTTGCCGTTCTGATCAAAGAAGGGCGCAAGATAAAGGGATTGTCCCTTGGAGGGCTCTCCGTTGCCGGGCCAGTTCTGTATGCTCTTTGGAATTGAATAATCCGGGTAAGAAGTAGGATCTTCATACCAGGCGAGGAAAGTATTGACCTCGGCCCTGGTCATAGGGAACAACTGGTCATACTTGGCGCAGACTGCGTCGGTAATGGATGCAGTACCGTCGATAGTCAGAGGGCCGGGCCAGAAGTCATTGTTTGTATGTGCTGCCTGTATGCTTGGCCCCTGTCCGTATTTATATGCAGCCAGTTTGAGGTTGTTGTTCATATCGATACCCCCGATCCAAAGAGAAGTCGAAAACATCGACATTTTCTTGGAACCTTTAGGAATCTCATACTGGGCATTCTCAAGGAACCAACCGTTACCGTAGGAATACATCAGCGTCCTTACGTTATTTATATCGAGAAATTTATATGCAGAACCCGGAGTACAACCGGCTGCTGCTTCTTTCAGTGGAGGGCCGCTCTTGGGGTGCTCAACGGGATGCTCACGTGCGATGAGTGCATTGGTAACCAGTAAAAAGCCAAGTGCAATCACTGAAACTCGAAATATATTTTTCATAGTTATATTATTTGTTTTCATACGTCACTTCTTTAACCTTTAATTACCTCGTCTTAGAAATTGAACATTAATCCAAGTCTGATAGTACGCGGACTGCTGTAATTATACGGGCTTGTCATATTGACAGTGTAGAGGTCCCTGTATGCCTGGGGATCTACCTGCTGGCTGATCACAGTCTGCCATTCAGGGGCTGTAAGGTAGCCATCGTCCTTCGGAGAACCTGTAGCAGGGTATACATAGGTAACATTTTTGGTATTCAGGAGGTTGTTTATTTCAAGGTAAACATCCATACTTCCCTGTTTCTTCTTGTTCAGGGCAAAATCAAATTCCTTGTCTATCCTGAGGTTCAGGAGGAACTGCCAGGGTAAGCGTGCGCCGTTGATAGAACCCTGGATAGGACCCATTGCTCCGAAAGGCAGGATCTTGCTTGATTTGGTATAGGGAGTGCCGGAACCACCGGTAAGGGTAAGGTTACCTCCGAAGTTTGAAAGGAACTGTACGGGGGGTTTGCCTTTCTTTTTACGGTTGATCACCGGGCCATTATAATCCTTGCCTTTACCCCAGCGGTAGTCAAGACTGATGTTGAACTGGTGCCTGCGGTCAAAACTCAGGGGGTTCAGGGTACGGAGGTTAGGCTGGTCGGAACGGATGATACCTGAAGCGGCGTCAGCATCAGAACCGGTACCTGTTGCAAACTGCAGGGTGTAATTGAACCTGATACGTGCGTTTCCGGTACGGCGCAGGTCATAGGTAAGGGTCAAGCCCTTAACAGTTCCGAAGTCAATATTATTGTAAGAATAATATGTCTTGGGATACGCACCTGATAAACGGTACTGCTGGATCTGGTTACGCATTTCACGGTAGAAAGCGGAGAGTTTCAGTGAAGAAGCATTATTGATCTTCTGCTGGAAACCGATTTCATAATCGATGGTCTGCTCAGGTTTAAGGTTAGGATTCGAGATGGTTCCGCTTGATCCGGTTGTTGCGATAAACAGGTAACGGATAGGCTGCACCTGCACCTGGCCCTGCAGAGGACGTTGGGTCAGAATGTCGTAATGCGCATAGAACAAAGCATCATCAGAGATCGGGAAAGAGAACGATATACGGGGCATCACATTGGTCTGGGGTGTATATTGTTTAAAAACATCCCCTGTTAATGTCTGATTACCCGGGTCGATAAGATAAGGCTTTACACCGGTCGGATCGACGATACGCGGGTCGGTCACCGGGGTGCCATCCTTGGTGTACCAGTTGTTTCCGTCACGGAAACCGGTAATGTTGCCGGGGTTAGACATGTCGTCAACATAAACCACGTAATTGCTACCGATACTGGAGGGGATGGAAATATTTTTCAATGGGGTGTTTGAAAGAGACGATACAGTGTATGCAGGATAGAAGAGGTAAGGATCTTTCAGCACCATCTGGTTTGCATCGAAACGGTCAACGCGGATACCGATGTTGAAGATAAGGTCTTTGAAAGCAAATTTATCCTGGATGTATCCTGCCATGTAGATCGGACGGTAAGCGCCTATCGGGCGGGTGAAGTTCCCGCTTGCGTCGGTTGAAGTGAAGAAATCTTCAAAAGCAGGCTGGCCTGAAGTTTTATTGCCGGTGTAATCATAACCGTAATAACTTACCAGGTTGCCACCGTTATTCAACAACTCATCCGCACTGAACATGTCGATTGAGAAAATACTCGAGCCGGCGGTGGTTGTGTGAAGCTTCATATTCTTATCATAATAATTGATGCTATTGTTTGCATAATCGTATGAGTTGATATCGATCAGGTCGGTTCCGTCAACAGGGAGCCCGAGTTTTTTGCGAAGGTTGATGTCGAAGTTACGTTGTGAGGGCTGGTCATATTTCCTATAGTAATTGATTGTGTCCATGAACACTCCGTCACGGTAAACCATCTGGGGATTTGATTTGTCAAGCTGCGACAACTGGAAGTTTGTCAACCCTCTCATTAATGACCAAAGGCTTACACCGTTATACCCAATGCCCCTGGATGTCCTTTGCTGGTATTGCAGACCAATCTGGATTTCATGGTTGCCAAGGTCGGCAGCAAACGATGCGTTGATTGCGATCTGGTCTGAGGTTCCTTTACTGTAACCTGTTGCACGGTCCCCTGTGGCAGCGAAAATACCGTAGGCCCCGCCTGGTTGCATGCCATTGATAAGACCTTTTCCTGAAATAATATTTTCAGTATTGTCGTAATGACCTGCAGCATCCGGGAAGAAACTGTAGTATTGTGAGGTCCAGGCAGCTGCTTCAGGGTTGATATCCGAGGGTTTGTAAAGTACCACGGTATCACGGGTATTGTTCATCAGGTGGGCCCATTTATGAGCAACGCTGTCATAGGCAAGCTGATCGGTATACTGACGGATGGTATGTGTCTGGAAACTTCCCACATATCCGTATTTAAACAGGTCTTTCTGGAGGGTAGGGTCTTCTGTTTCACTGTAACTCCTGGTAAAGTCTGCTCCAATGGAGTAGTACATGTTCTTCACGAAGGATTTAGTATCCTGTCCGGAAAGAAAACGCTGGGTAAAGCGGCCGTTGACACGCCATGTATAACCTGTTGACAGCGAGCTGTTCTCCCAGTTCAGCAGGGAGTTTGCATAACTAAAATTATGGTTGTTGTTATAAGCGAAAGTACCTCCGAAAGAAAGGTTGATGCTTTTTGAAACCCTGAAATCGAGTTTGCCTGACACGTTGACATTATAACCCTTTGAATTCAGGGTTGACTTGGTTTTCTCCATGTCGTTGAATGTGAGAAATTCATTATTGTAGAAAACGCCCTGGGATTGTCCGTATAAACGCAATGGGTTGGTTTTCAAAAAGTCAAGCATCGAATTGTTGACTTTATAAAGCGGGTAGGCTGCAGGGGCTCCGTCTTTGTTATAAATGAAGTCACCCGCAATAAAGAAACCCATGATAGGGGTCTTTGTGCCTTTGACAGTGTCTTTTTTTGAGAAGACAGGGCCTGTGAAATTCAAACCGAGACGGTTATATCCGAACGGATCAAGAAACTGGGAGGTCTGAAGGTCGACGCCTCCGTTAAAATCTTTTGAAGGACCTTTGGTGGTTACGCTGATGATACCACCGGTTGCATCACCGTAGGCTGCGGGTGTACCGCCGAGAATTACTTCAACCTGCTCGATAGCCGACTGGGGAAGTGAATTGCTACCTGTAACGCGCATACCGTCAATGTAGTAAACAGTACCGGAAGAACGCTGACCACGCATACTGGTGATGTTCCCGTTGGCGTCGGTAGTAACACCACCGACCGTGGTTGCGACTGCTTCGGCAGAACGGTTGGCCATTTTGGCAATTTCATCAGAGGTGACCGTACCCCCTGAAGTGGTCTGGTCCTTGGAGATCAGAGGCACTTTGTAGTCAACAACCTGTACTTCCTGAAGGTTGGTGGCCGTCTGTTCAAGGGCAAGGTCCTGGAATGTGATCTTATCCACAATTACCTGGATTCCCTTCATCTGCATCGGCCTGTAACCAACGTAGGATGCCTTAAGGTCAACTTTACCGCCGGGGATAGGCTTGATCAGATAGTTGCCATCGAAGTCAGTAGTGGCACCGCCCACCTGGACGCCTCCGAGTTCGATGATAATGTTGGCGAAAGGAATAGGTTCCTTGGTAACCTTATCAACAACTTTTCCCTTGAGGGTCCCTGATCCGGTCTGTGAGAATACTAACAAGCTTGTTGTCAGTACGAACGCAAGAGTTAATAGTAAATTTCTTAACATACCATACAATTTTATGTTAGATTATGATGCGCTTAAAAGGTGGTAAAAGTAATAATTTTTTAAAATGAAATTCAAAAATGTTCAAACGTTGTACAAATATATAACCATTCTAAATTATCCGGAAGTCAAATAGATAACACCTTGTAAATGATCGTTAAAGTAGTAGATTCTCCAGTTATAAATCCCGTCACCTTTTAACCGGTGTATGGGAGCCAGATTCTTTCCTGCTTTGACGCATCATGGCTTTGGTGTTTTTCGATTGTGCCTTCTGGTGTTGTTTAACACCGTTGTGATAGTCTTTTTCGGCCTGTTTCTGTTTCCTTGCCCTTTCTTTATTGATTTTTTTCTGGTTTACTTTTTGCTCCTGCCCAAAACCTGCCGGCAGACATAAAGTAAAAATTAACAATAAGCAAATCAGGTGTTTAAGTCTGCCTGAAGGCATTATTATATTGATTTATTATTGTTTCCGGGGAATTCCCTGCAACGAAAATACAAAATCCCGCAAAGCAAGGATTTAAAAACCTAACATTTTTTTTTGGTGTCAGGAATAAAAAGCATGGTTCGCATAAGATTTGGCAAATAATTCCGTTCTTTAATCCAGAATAACATACTTATGAGAAAATCCGCCCTGAAAGGCTTATTTTTATTGTTTTGCCTGGCAGTTGTTTTATTTGCCTGCAAGAAAAAAAGCGATACCCAGCAACCTGAGATTCCTTATATTACTGTGAATTTTTCAATTAATCCCAATTCGACCCAGTACCTTGAACTGAATCATATAGGAGGTTCTGTGCCTGTGACCGGAGGGTACAGGGGCATCATTATTTATCGTGTTTCGGAGACTGAATTCAAGGCTTACGAAAGAGCTTGTGCATATGATCCCACTGCCGACAGTGCCCAGGTAAGGATGGATGTATCAGGTCTTACGATGACCTGCCCCAAATGCAAATCGAAGTATATTATTCTTGATGGCTCGCCTTACGGAGGCCCCACCCAATGGTCGCTTAAGCAGTACCGGACAAACTACGACGGAACATATTTATACGTTTCGAACTAGTTCGAAGCGTATAAGTAGCGAAGTAGTGAAGTAGCGAGATAGCGAAAATTTCACTATTTCGCTACTTCGCTATCTCGCTATTTAATAACGGTAATGCTCCGGCTTATAAGGACCATCCTTGGGAACCCCAATGTAGTCGGCCTGTTCATCGGAAAGTCTTGTCAGTTTCACGCCCAGCTGATCAAGGTGCAGGCGGGCAACTTCCTCGTCGAGATTCTTTGGCAGACGGTACACATCAATCTCGTAGTTGTTCTTCCAAAGGTCGAGTTGGGCCAGAGTCTGGTTAGTGAATGAATTGGACATGACAAATGAAGGATGGCCTGTTGCGCAGCCGAGGTTCACCAGCCTGCCTTCTGCAAGAAGGTAAATGCATTTACTGTCGGGATATATATATTTGTCAACCTGTGGCTTGATATTTACAATCCTGATCCCGGGCCAATGATTCAGCTGCTCTACCTGGATCTCGTTATCGAAATGGCCGATATTGCAAACGATGGCCTCGTCTTTCATCTTCGAAAGGTGGTCGGCTGTTATCACATCTTTGTTCCCGGTTGTGGTAACGTAGATGTTCCCTTCTTTCAGGGCTTCTTCAATTGTAGATACTTCAAATCCTTCCATTGCGGCCTGAAGGGCGCAGATAGGGTCTATCTCAGTAACAATGACGCGGGCTCCGTATGATTTCATAGAACGGGCGCATCCTTTTCCAACATCTCCGTAACCAAGGACAACCACCACTTTCCCGGCAATCATTACATCCGTGGCGCGTTTGATTCCGTCGGCAAGTGATTCACGGCATCCATATAAATTATCAAATTTTGATTTGGTGACCGAATCATTCACGTTGATGGCGGGGACGAGCAGGGCGCCCTTCTCTTTCATCTGGTAAAGCCTGTGAACACCGGTGGTGGTTTCTTCCGAAACACCTTTCCAATCCTTAACCACATTATGCCAGTGTTTGTTGTCTTCAACATACACTTCCTGCAGCTGTTTCATGAAAGCTTTCTCTTCCAGGCTGTTTACAGGGGCTTTCAGGATCCCGGGATTTTTTTCAGCGTCAAAACCCTTGTGGATCATCAGGGTTGCATCACCTCCGTCGTCTACAATAAGGTTTGGGCCTTTATTGCCTTCAAATGTCAGCGCCTGGTAAGTGCACCACCAATATTCCTCAAGTGATTCCCCTTTCCAAGCGAAAACGGGAATTCCTTTTGCAGCGATGGCGGCAGCGGCATGATCCTGTGTGGAAAAGATATTACAGGAGGCCCAGCGCACTTCGGCGCCCAGTTCGGTAAGAGTTTCAATGAGGACTGCGGTCTGGATGGTCATATGCAGAGACCCGCTTATCCTTGCGCCTTTCAATGGCTTTTCTGAAGAATGCTTTTTCCTGATCGACATCAGTCCAGGCATTTCCTTTTCGGCAATTTCGATTTCCTTGCGTCCCCAGTCTGCCAGAGTTATATCGGCGACAGTATATTTTGCGTTCTTTTCCAACATAATTTTTTCCATAATAAACAGCTTGAAATTGGATGGCAAAGATAGGAAAAAGTTTGTAAACCGGACCATTGAGACTGAGGATTAAATCATATAAGGTAATCTGTAATTGCAGTCTGCAGTCTGCAGTTTGCAATCTGCAAGCACCGCTGTACATTGTATTTGAAGTGATTTTATCTACTTTTGCCCCATGCCACAGATTTTTGAAAAAGAAGTTAATGGAGCCAGCCTGGGAGTCTGGCATATAGTCGAAACGGAAGCCTGTTTACGAAAGGTTTGCCGGGCTGTTCCTGACGATATTTTAATCGTGGATTCCTTTTTAAACGAATCCCGTCGCAAGCAATGGCTCGCATGCAGGGCAATGTTAGGACAGATGCTTGGTCTGGTGTCGGTAAAAGTTTGTTACGATGAACACGGGAAGCCTTCACTTGACGGTTTCAGGGGGCAGATCTCATTCTCCCATACACGGGAATATGCTGCGGTCATGATCAATGAGAACGGTCCTGCCGGCATCGACATTGAAAAGACCAGTCCCAGGATTGAAAGGGGTGCAAAAAGGTTTCTGCAGGATGGGGAGTTGGAGAATATAAGAATGATGGAAGAACGTGAGGAAAAACGTGATGGAGAACGTGAGGAAAATCGTGAGGAAGGGCGCAAAAATCCACATACAGAACTCCTTTATATACACTGGTGTAGCAAAGAAGCGTTATATAAATTATATGGTAAACCTACGGTTGATTTAAAAAATGATATATACCTCATTCCATTTGATTACTTTTGCAATTCACAAGCCACTTTCCAGGCAAAAGTTGTTATTGGGGAAAGTGTGGAAATTCATGATCTTGGATTTGAAAGGATTGAAGATCATGTACTTGTATATACAATAGCTAGGCCAAAATGACGACTTTAGAAGCTGCGGTAAAAGAGAGGGTGCTTACACTTGATGGTGCTATGGGTACCATGGTCCAGAGATACAAACTGGACGAAGCCGGTTACCGGGGCGAGAGGTTCAGGGATTTTCAGCATTCCCTCAAAGGGAACAATGATATACTGGTGCTTACACAGCCCCATATTATACGCGAGATCCATGAGAAATACCTCGAGGCAGGGGCAGATATCATTGAAACCGATACTTTCAACGGAACGAGTATCTCCCAGTCGGATTACCATACCGAGGAATTCGTTTACGAGCTAAATTATACGGCGGCCAGGCTGGCAAGGGAAGCGGCTGTGAATTTCAGCGCTTCAGGATCAGGCAAACCACGCTGGGTAGCCGGATCCATGGGCCCTACCAACAGAACCGCATCCCTTTCACCTGATGTGCAGAATCCTGCTTTCAGGGCGGTGACATTTGACCAGTTGTACGAAGCTTACCGTGAACAGGCAAGGGCCCTGATCGACGGAGGCGTTGACATCCTGATGGTTGAAACCATCTTCGATACCCTTAATGCCAAAGCCGCGATGATCGCGGTGTTTGATGAAATTGAATCCCGGGGCCCTGAATTCAAACTGCCCGTAATTGCTTCGGTTACTATTACCGATCTCTCGGGCAGGACCTTGTCGGGACAAACCCTTGAAGCCTTTCTCTATTCGATCTCGCATTTCAACCTTTTTGCTGTTGGGCTGAACTGTGCCCTGGGAGCAAAAGAACTGAGACCTTATCTTGAGGAACTCGCTGAGAAAGCACCGTTCCCTGTTATAGCTTATCCCAATGCCGGGCTCCCAAACCAGTTCGGCGAATACGACCAGCCTGCTGCTGAGATGGGAGGGTATATAAAGGACTACCTTGATAATGGTTTTGTAAATCTTGTAGGCGGATGTTGCGGCACCACGCCCGAATATATTGCCCGCTTTGCAGACCTGGCGGCCAAAGCCAAACCCAGGGTCGTTCCCCAGTTTAAGCACGAGCTTCACCTGAGCGGTCTCGAGCCTCTTGTTGCCTTTGAGGGCAGCAACTTCATCAATATAGGTGAACGCACCAACGTGAGCGGTTCCAAGAAATTTGCGCGGCTTATACGTGACGGGAAATTCGAAGAAGCTATGTCGGTGGCACGCCAGCAGGTTGAAAGCGGGGCCCAGGTCATTGACATCAGCATGGATGAAGCGATGCTCGATGCCGAAAAAGCAATGGTCAACTTCCTCAATATGATCGCGTCAGACCCTGATATTGCAAGGGTCCCGGTGATGATAGATTCCTCGAAATGGTCGGTGCTTCATTCAGGGCTGAAATGTGCCCAGGGAAAATGCATAGTGAATTCCATCAGCCTCAAGGAAGGCGAGGAAGCCTTTATTGAACATGCAAAGGTCATCAGGAATTTCGGGGCAGCTGCGGTAGTCATGGCTTTTGACGAAGAAGGACAGGCTTCAACCTTCGAAAGGCGCATTGCTATTGCCAGGAGAGCATATGACCTCCTGATCGGAAAAGCTGGTTTCAGGCCTGAAGATATTATTTTTGACCCTAATATCCTTACCATTGCCACAGGAATAGAAGAACACAACAACTATGCCGTTGACTTTTTGAACGCCACGCGTTGGATCAAGGAGAACCTCCCGTATTCAAGGGTCAGCGGGGGCATCAGCAATCTTTCGTTCTCGTTCAGGGGCAATGATCCCCTGCGGGAAGCAATGCATTCGGCCTTCCTGTTCCATGCCATTCGCGCAGGCCTTGACATGGGTATTGTGAATGCAGGCCAGCTGCCGGTTTACGACGAGATCGACAAGGACCTCCTGAAGCTGGTTGAGGATGTAATACTGAACCGCAGAAAAGACGGAACGGAGAGGTTGCTTGCGTATGCCGACAACATGGCTGAAGGCCCTGAAAAGGAGCGAAAAACCGATGAGTGGAGACTACTCCCTGTGAATGAACGGCTTCAGCATTGCCTTGTGAAAGGGATCACCGAATTCATAGAAACGGATATTGAAGAGGCCCTGCCTCACTTCGACCAGGCATTGAAGATCATCGAAGGCCCGCTGATGGACGGAATGAACGTCGTGGGCGACCTTTTCGGAAGCGGTAAGATGTTCCTGCCCCAGGTAGTCAAAAGCGCTAGGGTAATGAAGAAAGCTGTCGCTTACCTTACTCCCCGGATAGAAGCAGAGAAGAAAAACAGCAAGGACGCAGGCAAGGTGAACGGCAAGATCCTTCTTGCCACGGTAAAAGGCGATGTTCATGATATCGGTAAAAATATTGTCGGCGTTATCCTCGCCTGCAACAATTATGATGTGGTTGACCTTGGTGTGATGGTGCCTTCCGACAGGATCCTGGCAGCTGCCATAGAACATAAGGCTGACATCATTGGGCTTAGCGGGCTTATCACTCCCTCGCTCGAGGAAATGGTCCATGTTGCAAAGGAAATGAAGCGCCTTAAGATGAACCTGCCACTGATCCTTGGAGGAGCAACCACTTCGGAGATTCATACAGCAGTCAAGATTGAACCTGAGTATCCTTATGGCGTGATACACGTGAAGGATGCTTCGAAAGCGGTGGGCGTTATGGCAAACCTGCTGTCGGACGATAAAAGGAAATCTTTCCTTGAAGGGGTGAAAACCAAATATGCTACCATACGGTCGCATTATGATATAAAAGCCAGTTACGATTATGTAAGCCTCACCGAAGCCCGAAGGAACAAGTTGAAGATCGACTGGAAAAATACGACAATACTTAAACCGCAAATGACTGGGAGCAAGGTGTTTTATGATTATCCACTGGATGACCTTGTACCTCTTATCGACTGGACTTTCTTTTTCCATACCTGGAAGATCAGCGGGAAATACCCGGCGATTTTCAACGATCCCGTTAAAGGCGTAGAGGCCCGCAAACTTTTCAATGATGCCCAGGGGCTGCTTGCCGACATCCTGAAAAAGAAGATGCTGATCGCACGCGGGGTCATAGGATTATATCCCTGCAATGCGGTGGGTGATGATGTTGAGATATATTCGGATGAACAGCGCTCCCAGGTGCTTGCTACGTTCAGGTTCCTGCGCAACCAGCAGAAAAAAACCGATAATGCCCCCAACCTCTGCCTATCCGATTTTATCGCCCCCAGGGATTCGGGTATCATTGACTATATGGGTGGATTTGCAGTGACCTCAGGCTTGGGTGTTGAGGAATGGGCCTCTGTTTTTGAACAGGACCTCGACGATTATAATGCGATCATGGTAAAGGTTCTTGCCGACCGGCTTGCTGAAGCTTTTGCCGAGAACATGCATCGACGCATTCGTAAAGAATTCTGGGGTTATGCCCCGAATGAGGATATGGAAGTTTCCTCTATCCTCAGGGAGGAGTACCAGGGAATAAGACCCGCACCGGGTTATCCTGCCTGTCCGGAACATTCCGAGAAGCGGGTGCTCTTTGACCTGCTGTCGGCTGATACCAAAATTGATATCAAGCTAACCGAGAACTATGCAATGTACCCAGCAGCTTCAGTATCAGGGTTCTATTTTTCACATCCTCAATCACAGTATTTTAACCTTGGAAAGGTGAGCCGTGACCAGGTTGCCGATTACGCAAGGCGGAAAGGAGTAACCATCGAAAAGGCAGAAAAACTGCTAAACACCAATTTAAATTATTAACGAATGAGAGTAATCGACATCATTAAACAGGCCAATAAAACTCTATTTTCATTTGAACTTTTACCGCCCCTCAGGGGGAACAGCATTTCAAGCATTTACAAAGTTATCGATCCGTTGATGGAATATAATCCTTCATTCATCAACGTTACTTACCACCAGGAGGAAGTTGTTTACAGGAAACATCCCAGTGGATTACTTGAAAAAAAGACCATCCGTAAAAGGCCGGGAACTGTGGCTATTTCAGCTGCAATTAAAAATAAGTATTCTGATGTGGAGGTTGTTCCCCACCTGATCTGCGGAGGGTTTTCGAAGGAGGAAACTGAGTATGCGCTTATCGATTTCCATTACCTGGGTATTGACAACATACTCGTACTCAGGGGAGATGCCCCGAAAAATCAGAGAACATTCCAACCCGAGCAGAACGGGCATTCCTACGCCAATGAACTGGTAACCCAGATCACCGAAATGAACCGCGGGAAGTTTGTGGATGATGAGATGCAACATACTTTCAAGACGAACTTCTGCGTCGGTGTGGCAGGATATCCGGAGAAGCACATTGAATCTCCCAACCTGGCTACCGACCTCAGGTACCTGAAGCAGAAAATAGATGCAGGTGCGGAATTCATCATCACACAGATGTTTTTCGATAATAAAAAATACTTCAGGTTCGTTGATGCCTGCCGTAAGGAAGGGATCACGGTACCAATCATCCCTGGCATGAAGCCTATCTCTACCATGAGGGAACTGAACGCCCTCCCCCAGATTTTTTATATCGACATTCCGGAGGAACTGTCGAAGGAAGTTCAGAAATGCAGCACGAATGATGAGGTGTTCAATGTTGGTATAGAATGGGGGATCAGGCAATCAAAAGAACTGCTTGACCACGGTGTACCTGTATTGCATTACTTCACTGTTGGCATCTCGGAAAATATCCGTCAGATTGCAAAAGCGGTATTCTAATTTTAAGGTTATGACTCTTTTAAATAATCTGACCAAAGATGCATACGGAGGCAAAAAAAGATTTGCAGTCCTTGTTGATCCTGATAAATCAGGCACTGCATCTCTTAAAAAACTTGCCGCGATAGCAGGGAAAGCAGGAGTCGACTACTTCTTTTTCGGCGGCAGCCTGCTGATGAGGGGAAAGGGGGAGGAACAGATAAGTGTTCTGCGCGATTATTCCGATATCCCGGTTATCCTTTTCCCCGGAAGCAGCCTTCAGGTTTTTCCAAATGCCCATGGAATATTGCTGCTTTCACTGATATCAGGGAGGAATCCCGATATGCTTATCGGCAAACATGTTGAATCGGCAGCCCTGCTGAAAGCAAGCAGGCTGGAAATCATACCCACAGGGTATATGCTCATCGACAGCGGCCGGCCCACTTCAGTTTCCTACATCAGTAACACACACCCTATTCCTGCCGATAAACCGGATATTGCAGTCTGCACTGCGATGGCCGGAGAAATGCTCGGACTCAAAGTAATTTACCTGGATGCAGGCTCGGGAGCTGAAACACCTGTACCTGCGGAAATGATTAAGCATGTGAAACGCGAGATTTCAATTCCCCTTATTGTTGGCGGAGGTATCTCGAGCCCTGAAAAAGCAAGAACTGCGCTGAAAGCCGGGGCTGATGTGATAGTTATAGGGAATGCCATTGAGAAGAATCCGAAACTGATCCCTGCTATAAGTAGCGAAGTAGCGAAATGGCGAAATAGCGAAATAGCGAAATAAAGTTGAGCGAAGTACATCACACAAGCCGCATTAGGTGCCAGGAGCGAATTGCTTTTTGTTGGGCCTTGGGAATTAGCGGGTATGAGCGACGCAGTAACGTCAGCGGCGTTGTGATGTACGAGCGATCAGCTATTTCGCTACTTCGCCATTTAACATTGCATTTACAATATTCTGCGTCCCTTCGGCAATCTGGGTGATGTTTGCATCCAGCATATAACAGGGCGTGGTGAACAGCTTGTGTACAGGGTCAATAACGACCTGGGCATGTTCGGACTGAACATAGTGATTCCCCTTCTTTTCGATGAAATCACCTGATGCAGGGTCCTGGCCTGTAGTAAGTTTTGCACCTTTGAACAGTATGGCCAGGATCACCGGGGCAATACACATTGCACCTATCGGCTTGCCTGCCTCATGCATGGATCTGACTGCTTTTTCCACGTCAGGATTTACCTTAGCAGCATCTCCCTCGTAAGCCCAGCTGCACAGGTTTTTGGCAGCACCAAATCCACCGGGAAAAATAAGAGCATCAAAATCTGAAGCCATGAATGCCGAAAGGGGCCTTGCTTCCCCCCTGGTGATCCTTGCAGCCTCGGTGAGCACATTGCGTTTCTCGCCGGCAGGCTTTTTATGCAGGTGATCTATCACTTGATACTGCTCAGTGTCGGGGGCAAAGCACTGGAAAGAACCACCGGCTTTTTCAATAGCCAGGAGTGTCAGCACGGATTCAGTTATCTCAGCTCCGTCAAAAACTCCGCAACCCGCGAGTACTACTGCAAATTTTTTCATAATTCCTGCGTTATTAATTCAGTACTGGTTTTCCAAAGTAAAATTATTAAAAATCACCGGGGTAAAGCAAATTCACCATACATTCTTATTTTTGTAAACTCTAACTAAACTTTTTTCGCATGAATAAAATTCAAATGGTCGACCTGCGCAGTCAGTACCTGAACATGAAAAGCGAAATAGATAATGCGATTCATGAGGTCATAGATTCCTGCGCTTTTATCAATGGCCCTGCAGTAGCGGCTTTTCAAAAAGATCTTGAGAAGTATCTCGGGATAAAACATGTGATCCCCTGTGCGAACGGGACCGATGCACTGCAGGTTTCCATGATGGCCCTGGGCTTGCAGCCCGGCGATGAGGTGATAACAACTTCCTTTACATTTATTGCGACTGCGGAAGTCATTGCCCTGCTCAGGCTGACTCCCGTGCTTGTAGATGTTGATCCCGACACCTTCAACATAGATCCGGAAGCCATCGAAAAGGCCATAACTCCGAAGACTAAAGCAATAGTGCCGGTGCACCTTTTCGGACAAACTGCACCTATGGAAGAGATCATGAAGATCGCATCAAAATATAAACTTTTCGTTATTGAGGATAACTGCCAGGCTATTGGTGCCGATTATATTTTTAGTGACGGTAGCCTTAAAAAAGCAGGAACCATAGGGCAGATCGGATGCACTTCCTTCTTCCCGTCAAAAAACCTGGGTTGCTACGGTGACGGGGGAGCCATTTTTACCGATGACGACGAACTCGCAAAACAATTAAGGGTTGTTGTAAACCATGGAATGGCAGTGAGGTATTATCACGACTATGTGGGCGTTAACTCCCGTCTTGACAGTATACAGGCAGCCATTCTGAAAGTGAAGCTGCAGTATCTCGACCAGTATGCCGCCAAACGAAGAGCTGCTGCGGATTTTTACGATAAGGCCTTTGCGGGAAATCCCAGGCTGAGGACCCCGGTGCGCTACTCAAAGTCAAACCATGTGTTTCACCAGTACACTCTTGTTGCAAAAGATCTTGACCGCGCAGCTTTGATTGCCCATTTGAATTCAAAGGGAATCCCGGCCATGATCTATTACCCTGTTCCTTTACATCTTCAGAAAGCATATATAGATCCGAGGTATAAACCCGGTGATTTTCCGGTAACCGAAGCTCTTTCCGATTCGGTCTTCTCCCTGCCGATGCATACTGAGCTCGATAATGAGCAGCTTGCATGCATCACTGCCGCAGTGCTTGAATTTGTAAATGCCTGATATGGAAAAAGAATATTTTGCGCATGAAACAGCCATCATTGACGAAGGTTGTGTGATAGGCAAGGGAAGTAAGATCTGGCATTTCACGCATATCATGAAAGACTGCGTGATAGGCGGGAACTGCAACCTCGGCCAGAATGTGGTTGTATCTCCCCAGGTTACTCTCGGAAGGAACGTCAAGGTTCAGAACAATGTTTCCATCTATACCGGTGTGATCTGTGAGGATGACGTTTTCCTTGGCCCTTCAATGGTTTTCACAAACGTGATCAATCCGAGATCCCACATCCTCAGGAGGGACCAGTACATGCAGACCCTTGTGAAACGGGGAGCTTCCATAGGGGCTAATGCGACCATTGTTTGCGGACATACCATAGGCGAATTTGCCTTTATCGGTGCCGGCGCAGTGGTGACTAAAGATGTGCCAGCCTATGCCCTCATCATAGGTAACCCCGGAAGGCATGCCGGCTGGATGAGCGAGTACGGACACAGGCTGAAATTTGATGACATGGGATTTGCAGTCTGCCCCGAAAGCAAAGAAAAATATCAGTTAACCAACGGAAAAGTGATTAATTTAGGGAAATGAAGCATACAGAACTCAACAGACCGGTTAATTTTGCTTTGATAGGGGCTGCAGGGTATATCGCCCCAAGGCATATGAAAGCTATAAAGGATACCGGCAACAGGCTTATTTGCGCGCTGGATCCATACGATGGAGTAGGGATCATTGACAGTTATTTTCCGAATGCCGATTTTTTTATTGAACCGGAACGTTTTGACCGCCATCTTGACAAACTAAGGAGGATGGCATTGACCAAGAAAAGGCAGGAGGACAATAAGGTTGACTTTGTGTCGATTTGTTCTCCTAATTATATGCATGACTCCCATATCCGCCTTGCTTTGAGGAATGATGCAAATGCAATTTGCGAGAAACCCATTGTACTTAATCCATGGAACCTTGATGCACTGAAGGAAATCGAGAAAGAGACAGGCAGGAAAGTTTATACAGTTCTTCAGTTGAGGCTGCACAAGGCGATTATTGCCATGCGTGAGAAGGTCAGGAAAGGCCCGAGAAATAAGATTTACGACCTTGACCTTACCTATATTACTTCCAGGGGGAACTGGTATTACAGGAGCTGGAAAGGTGATACCTCCAAATCGGGAGGGATCGCGACCAATATCGGCATTCACTTTTTTGATATGCTGACCTGGATATTCGGGGATGTCAAAGAGAACAAGGTGCATGTGATGACTGCTGATAAGGCGGGGGGATACCTCGAACTTGAGAACGCAAGGATACGCTGGTTTCTTAGCCTGGATTACAATGATGTCCCTGACCAGGTTAAAAAGACAGGCAAGCGTACTTATCGTTTGCTCACACTGGATGGAGAGGAAGTGGAATTCAGCGAAGGGTTTACCGATCTTCATACCGACACCTACAGGCATATCCTTTCAGGCAAGGGTTTCGGACTCACAGAAGCAAGGCCAAGTATTCACATTGCCTATACAATCAGGAACGAAAATCCAATCGGACTAAAGGGGGATTATCATCCGTTCCTTAAAAAAACGTGAACCGGTTCACGATTCACGGATCACGGATCACGTTGTTAAACCAAACCAGATCAACATGAAGATCCTAGTTACAGGCGGGACCGGCTACATAGGGAGCCACACTGTAGTCGAATTGCAGAACAAGGGCTATGAAGTTATCATAGTCGATGATCTTTCCAATTCATCCATTGATGTTCTGGATAATATTACGAAGATCACGGGGAAGAAACCTCTTTTCGAGCAGTTTGACCTGACGGACAGGGAAAAGACTGAAGCATTCTTCAAAAAAAACAACGACCTTAAAGGGGTCATACATTTTGCAGCTTCCAAGGCGGTAGGGGAGTCAGTGGAATTCCCTCTCAAATACTACAGGAATAACCTGCTTTCGCTCATCAACATACTTCAGGCGATGAACGACACTGGCATCAGCAATATAGTTTTTTCCTCCTCATGCACTGTATATGGCCAGCCCGACAATCTGCCCGTAAAAGAGGATGCCCCAATTCAGAAAGCATGGTCTCCCTATGGCAACACCAAGCAGATATCGGAAGAGATCATTAATGATATCAGCAATGTATCAGGAATATGTTCAATCCTGCTCAGGTATTTCAACCCTATCGGGGCTCATGAATCCGCTGTTATTGGCGAGCTTCCACTGGGTGTCCCCAACAGCCTGATGCCATATATCACTCAGACAGCGATCGGTAAAAGACAGTTCCTGAGGGTTTGGGGCAACGATTATGACACTCCCGACGGCACGGCCATCAGGGATTACCTGCATGTGACCGACCTTGCCAGGGCTCATGTTACAGCTGTTGAAAGGATGCTGAACGGAAGGATGAAACAAAAAGTGGAAGTGTTTAACCTGGGAACCGGTAACGGATTTTCTGTGATGCAGGTGATAGAGTCTTTTGAGCGTACTACAGGGGTTAAACTGAATTATAAGATTATGGAGAGGAGGCCGGGCGATATTGAAAAGGTATGGGCCGATACGACTTTTGCCAACCAGGAACTTGGCTGGAAGGCAGAAAAAGGCCTTGATGAGATGACTGCTTCGGCCTGGGAATGGGAAAAGGCGATTGCAGGGCGTCGCATATAAGCGCATTTTTATAACTTTGATTTTCAAATTAAATACCAGGCAAGATGAAAACAATTTTAATTACAGGTGGAGCAGGTTTTATAGGATCGCATGTTGTGCGCAGGTTTGTAAAGAATTATCCTCAGTATAAAATTGTGAATCTTGACAAGCTTACCTATGCAGGCAATCTTGCGAACCTGAAGGATATTGAGAAGGAACCTAATTATGAATTCATCCGTGCTGATATCGTTGCCGGGGAGCTTATAAAAAAAATATTTCAGAAGTACAGGTTCGACGGGGTGATCCACCTTGCTGCCGAATCGCATGTCGACAGGTCCATTGCCAATCCCACGGAATTTATTTATACCAATATCATTGGTACAGTGAACCTGCTGAATGCAGCCAGGGAGATCTGGGAGCATACCGAAGGCAAGCTCTTTTATCATATTTCCACAGATGAGGTTTACGGTTCCCTTGGAAGTTCCGGTTTGTTTACAGAGACCACGTCGTATGATCCGCAGAGCCCGTATTCGGCATCAAAAGCCAGTTCAGACCATCTTGTAAGGGCATATCACAATACTTACAAGATGCCTGTTGTGATCTCAAATTGCTCCAATAATTACGGGTCTTTCCAGTTTCCCGAAAAGCTTATCCCGCTGTCAATTAATAATATAAGGAACAACAAACTTATTCCTGTTTACGGTAAAGGTGAAAACATCCGTGACTGGCTGTATGTCGAAGACCATGCCGAAGCTATTGATAAAATTTTCCATTCTGGTAAGATAGGAGACACCTATAATATCGGAGGGAATAATGAATTGAAAAATATCGACCTGCTTAAGGTTTTATGCAGGATCATGGATCAGAAGCTCCGCCGCACTGCCGGCACTTCTGAGCACCTGATAACCTTCGTTAAGGACCGTGCAGGCCATGACCTCAGGTATGCGATAGATTCTTCAAAACTTCAGAAGGAATTAAAATGGAAACCTTCGGTTGTTTTTGAGCAGGGTCTTGAGAAAACAGTGGAGTGGTATCTTGCCAATGAGGAATGGATGAAGAATGTGACTTCAGGTGAATACCTGAAGTATTATGATAGCCAGTATAATAAAAGGTAATTAATTTCAAGGAGATTTATCCGGCCCCGCGGCTTTGCCGCGGGGCCGGTTGTTTTATGCCCCGGCTACAGTGACTTCTTTCCCGATCTTTGATATGAGACCCTGCAATACATTCCCCGGGCCCACTTCAATGAAATGAGTCGCGCCGTCGGAGATCATTCTCTGAACAAGCTGGGTCCATAATACAGGAGCGGTGAGCTGTGCAACCAGGTTTTCTTTTATCTTCAGGGGATCAGTTACCCTTTCGGCTGTTGCATTCTGGTATATCGGGCAGATGGGCTCGTGAAAAACAGTAGTGTTGATGGCCTCTGCAAGTTCAAGCCTTGCAGGTTCCATGAGCGGTGAATGAAAGGCTCCGCCGACTTTCAACGGAAGCGCACGCCTGGCACCCGCTGCCTTCAGTTTTTCGCAGGCAATCTCAATCCCTTTCATACTTCCCGAAATGACGAGCTGCCCGGGACTGTTATAATTCGCAGGAACAACAATTTCTTCAATTGATTTGCAGATATCTTCCACCTTTTGATCATCAAGGCCCAGGATGGCGGCCATGGTCGATGGTTCTTTTTCACAGGCTTTCTGCATGGCCTGGGCTCTTGCATAGACCAGTCTCAGCCCGTCTTCAAAGGAAAGGACTTTATTTGCTACCAGGGCCGAAAATTCGCCGAGTGAATGCCCTGCAACCATATCGGGCTTAAATGAATCCCCCAGTGTGGAAGCAAGAATAACTGAATGCAGGAAGATCGCCGGTTGTGTAACCCGGGTCTGCCTTAGGTCCTCTTCAGTTCCTGAAAACATCAGATCGGTAATACGAAAACCCAGGATCTCGTTTGCTTTCTCAAAAAGCGCCCTGGCCGATTCAGAACTGTCGTAAAGATCTTTGCCCATTCCGATAAACTGAGCCCCCTGGCCCGGAAATACGTATGCAGTCATAATTTGTTTATTTAAAGTTTTATTCGATTGTTAAACCTAAAATGACGAAATAGCGAGGTTGCGAAATTGAAATGTTTTTTCGCTACTTCGCTATTTCGCCATTTCGCTACTTATCTCCTGTTTCCCAAAAACCTGATCAGGAAAAGGAATAGGTTGATAAAATCCAGGTAGAGCGTAAGTGCACCGAGAATGCTGAGTTTCTTCGAATTCTCTTCTCCATAGGTCCCTGCACCGGCCCCGATCTTTTTAAGCCTCTGAACATCGTATGCGGTAAGCCCGGTAAAGATCAGGACACCGAGAACACTGATGATATATTCCAGTGAACTGCTGTGCAGAAAGAAATTAACCAGCATGGCCAGTATGATGCCAACCAGGCCCATCATCATGATGGAACCGAACTTGGTAAGGTCAGTCTTGGTGGTATATCCTGCAACTGACATGATGCCGAACATTCCTGCTGTTACAATGAAAGTCTTGAATACTGAAGCTGCAGTATAAGCAAGCAGGATAAAACTGAGGCTCATGCCCATCAACACCGAGAATGCAATGAATAGCAGTGTCATTGCAAGTGCCGAAAGCTTCTGGAAACCGAACGACATAAGCAGAACAAAGCCAAGTGGGGCAAGCGTGACTATCCAGCCAAGGCCCGTCAGGCCTCCGGTTTCAACATTGATCAGGCTTTTCCAGGCCTCTGAAGACGCAAACCACCAGGCTGTTCCTGCAGTTACTACCATGGCCAGTGTCATCCATGTAAATACCTGCGACATGAATGTTTTTACAATAACTCCGGCATCTGCTCCCGCAGAGGTCCCGAAATAATTTCCGTTATTTTCTTCAAACATGTTTTTATCTCCTTTATTAATTACAAATTATCTTTTTTTCGCTACTTCGCTATTTCGCTACTTCGCTATTTCTAATGCAGTCTCGTGGATATCAGGTGCAAAAACTCTGCCCGGGTTTTATCCCTTTCAAATGCCCCGATGAAATCTGAAGTAGTGGTCACCGAGTTTTGCTTTTGTATCCCGCGCATCGACATACACAAATGTTGTGCCTCAATTACAACTGCCACTCCGAGAGGTTTCAGTGTGTTGTTGATGGCATGCTTGATTTGCATGGTAAGACGCTCCTGAACCTGAAGCCTCCTTGCGTAAATCTCAACAACCCTGGCGATTTTGCTCAGTCCGGTAATGTACTTGTCGGGAATATATGCCACATGTGCCTTCCCTATGAACGGTATCATATGATGTTCGCACATCGAATAGATCTCTATGTCCTTCACTATCACCATCTCGCGATAATCTTCGCGAAAGCGCGCCGATAGCAGGATTTCCTCTGGATCAAGAGTGTATCCCTGGTTCAGGAACAAAACCGATTTTGCTACCCTTAACGGGGTCTTGAGCAGACCTTCCCTGTCGGGATTCTCACCGAGCAGCTTTAAAATCTCCCTGTAATGATAACTGAGTTTCTCAATAGTATCGGCATTATAATCCTCAAACTTTTCGTAGGTAAGCTTTTCTCCTGTCATGACAATATGTCGTTATATGATGCCAAAATATTCAACAATGTTATTTTCTGTTTCTTCCAGTTTTACAGAATGCAGTACAGCGCCTTCACACCTTATCCCTGGCTCAAGTTCATTCCAGATCCCGATAGCCAGGTTCTCGGTTGAAGCCAGTTTCCCTTTCATAAAATCCACCTCGAGGTTTATATTCCTGTGGTCAAGTTTTTCCAGTACCTTATCAGCTATGATCTGGCTGAGTTTTTTTAAATCCATCACAAAACCGGTTTCCCGACTGGGTTCACCTTTAACGGTTACCATAAGGAGGTAATTATGTCCGTGCCAGAGGGGGTTGGAACATTTGCCAAAAACCCTGAGATTCTCTTCGTCGGAATATTCGGGACGGAACAGCCTGTGAGCTGAATTAAAATGCTCTTTTCGTGTGATATAAACCATTCTGGTTTCTTAAAACCCCGACAAAGTTACGAATTATTTTTCTTATGTTTCCTGAAGACGTCGAAACGCATTCCGCCCCAGACCCTGAACTGGGAAACGTCATAAAAAAAGGATGAATTGCTCCAGGGTGAATTCAGGTCATTGATGCCTGTGATCAGGGCTCCGCCTATATACCATTTGGTGGTGTTGAACCCCAGGGCAACCCTTAGGCTCAGTTCGAAAACGAAATCACTTCTGGAATAATTGTCATGCCTCCCTTCATAAGAATATGATATCCATGATACACCTGGAAATGCAGCTGCATTGAAATACGCATGTTTGACGAACACGAAAGTGTAGGAATAGCCGGGAGCAAGGCTCACCGAATAAAACCTGCCGCCTTTGATCAGTTCATCCTTATGCATTTTATATTTGATTGAAAGCTCCCCGGGTACAATGCCGGTATCGGAAGTGACTTCATAGAAAGAAAAACCAGGCCTGATCATAAAGGAACCTGCACTTTTGACCTGGCGTTCATTTTGCAGGAATGCTGCTCTAAGGGAAAACTTCCTGCTGTTATAAATCCAATAACCATAAGCTCCTATCGAGAACAGGTTCATATTGGGGAGAATATAATATTTGCTGTACGCCGGATGAATGTTCCTGATATAAAAGCCATGGAAATTCTGTATGAAAGCTTCTGCAGCAACAGCCCTGCCAAAGGCATTTATCCTGAGGTCAATGGCTTTTGTTTTCCCATAGGTGGATTCATTGAAAGTAAAGAACGGGTTTGTGATGGACAGCCCCAGTCCAAACCATTTATAAAACCCGGCTATGCCGATTTTTATATTCGTGTTTGGTTTGAAACTGATATTGCCTATTTCATTCGTGCTGATTGTGAATTCTGCATCCTGGTACAAAGCATAAAGCCTGGTTGTGAGCCATTCGGTGTAATCCTCAACATAGGCAGAATCAAGACCCTGGTTTCTGAGGGTATCTTTTTCCTGTGCTGTGGATGTTAAAGCGGTGCAGCACAAGATAATAACCAGGAGCAAATGAAATCTCTGCTGCTCAGCTGTATTTTCTTTTTTCATCCGCAGAAGATGCAGGCCTTGTCAATGAAACGATTTGTATAACCTCAAATACAGTATAGACGAGGTACAGGAAAAAAAAGTTAAGCAGGAATGGAATGGCATCTTTCCGGTTTACAAATGCATAAATGATCATTACAGCCACGTAAAGAAACAGTTTAACTGCAGTGGTTAGCATAAAAACTGAAATGAAGCGGTTGATTCTGTTCTGGATTGACCTGTCCAGGAGAATATATGAGATAAGGCTGCAGGCATAGTAAAAAACAAACAGGAATGGCAGTGAGGGAGAGATCCAAGCATGGGGAAGAACAAAAAAAAGCGCAAGGGAAACTATCCCGGCTGCAAAAGTCAGTAGAAGCAACCGCCTGGCATATTTTGAAATTTCCGATCTCATGATTACTTTTTTTTAAGCAGGTCCCTGGTAACATAAAAAATTGCCAGGAATACAGAACCTACAGACAGCGTGATTGTAAATGCCGGTTTTGTTTTAAGCCATTGATCCAGTTTTAATCCTCCGAAAGCCCCGGCAAAAATGATTGCTGCCATCTGGAAAGCCATTCCCGAGTAGCGAGCATAATTAGCCAGGCTCTTTTTCGGTTCATTTTGCAGGTTCATTCGAAATAGGCTTTACAATTCCGGAACCGGGAATCTCCATTTTGCAGGTCCCTGAGAATTTTGCTCCAGGCTCAATAGCAAGCTTACCGGTGGATATATCGCCGCTGAACTTTGCAGTTTCCTTCAGGGTAAGCAATTCAGAGACTTTTACGGTTGCTTTCACTTCACCTGAGAAGTCGGCGCTCTGGCAGATGATCTCACCTTCGATCCTGCCGGTCTGTCCCACAACAATTTTGCCTTTGCATTGGATATTTCCGGTTAGTGTTCCGTCAACCCTGAAATCGCCGTTTACGCTGATGTCACCTGTAACAACCGTGCCTGGTCCCATAATATTGATGGAAGGCATTTCTGGTTCTCTGTTCTTTGTCATAGTCAATTATTTTAACGGATAATTTTTCTCAAAGAATTTCTGATACTTTCGGATGTCTTTGTTCTTGTAAAGAACCGGATAATTTGTGACGGAAATCACAAAATCACTGTAATCCCCTGATGTTTCAAGTTTTGTGAAGATATACCTGCTGTCACGTATGCTGGCCAGGTATTGCATCGCAGCGTGTGCATCGTCAAATGGACTTACGGTGATCATTTCATCAGCATTGTCAAACAAAAGGCTGTTCACCTCGTAACTTTCCAGTCCATGGAATTTGGTGTTAAAATCTGCGATCTTGATCTTCAGCGCATTGATATCAACTTTACTGCTGTTCACAATCATTACATAAAAATGCACCGCTGTTGAATCAAACTTGTATATGGTTTCGGCCTGTTTTAGCATGGCCAGGGATGAGTCGGCAGGAGATTTGCCCGCAGGTGACCCGGTTCCGGATGCATTTGCAATTGAATTAAGGACATCCTGGGCAAGATTTGCAACAGGGCTGGCAGGGTATTCCAGTTGTATCTTGTTCAGGGCAACCAGCATTGAATCGGCCACTTCAATTTTGCCAAGAGAAAGCGCGCGAAGGTAGTCGAAACGGGGAAGCAGCGAAGTATCACTGGTATACTTCGCATGGGCCTCTGCAGTATTACTGATCACCATATAAAACTGCTGGTTATGGAAGGCTTTAAAGGTTATCTCGTACAATTTTGATATTTCTGATTTTTTGGATGCAAGTTCCTGAAGGTAATTCGGGTTGACCATCATCTTCGCATAATCAGTTTCAGGAAAACCGGTAAGCAACTGGGTCCTGTAATAATCAGCCTTCTGATCGTTCTTCAAATCTTTGTACAAGGTATAAAGTTCATAGTACGTCTGGGCCTTACGGGGAAAATCAGGATATCTCCTGACCAGGGTTTCAAAGCAATCGACAGAATGCCCGTAATCATTCAGGCCTTCTATGTATATAAAGCCTGCTTTATAATAAGCATCCATGACTTTTTTATTCGAAGCAGTAAGCTTTACTGTTGTCAGGGGAATATCCTGGCTGTAATATTTCCTGTCTTTCGGGTTGGTGGATCTCTGTTCCGGCTTTTTTTCTTTCGTAGTATCCCCGCCTTCTGAGCCTGCTGCTTTGGCAGTATCTACAGGGGGCTCGGTGTTCATGTTAGCGGCTATAGCCTTATCAGTCAGGAACCAGTTGTCTTCAAATTTTCTTCTGCCCCATTTCTTGGCAAAAGCAGAAAATCCGTTTGACATGGTGGCTGCATTATAAAAATACCACCGGCCCTGGCTTGAGACCGTGTTCATCGATTCTTCCTGGGTCGCAAACATCTGGTTTTGCTGCCTGGTCTGCTCTTGCTGTTGCTTTTTGACTTCCTCCGCAATATAATTTGAAACCAGCCTGTCTATCACTTTGTTCCTCTGGTCTTCGGGCATTGCAGCAAGTTTCTGCAGGCTGTCTTCCTTCTGTATGGTCTGCAGCTGCTTGACGAGATCGGTCAGGGTTTCAGTCTTTTTCTTGATGGCTTTAAAATTTGCAAAATCAGCGGGCAGGAACTGCATTGTGCTGTCGTAATATGCCTGGGCCTTGGGATAATTGGGGAAAGAGAAATAAATATCGGCAAGCTGGAGGGCCGAAATTGAGCGTTGGTAGTTGTTGTTTTTACTGGTGCCTACCGATTGGGTAAGATAATCAATAGACTGGATAGTATCTCTATCAGTGAGGGAGATCTGTGCCAGGGCGTAATAGATCTGGTCAAGGTAATCCTTGTTCTTCTCGTCTCTTAGCATCTTTTTCAGCTTTTTGACGATATAATCCCGGTCGTTTGACTTGGCGGTATAACACTGGGCCAGGTTTATTTTCGCGTTGAATTCCATCTCATAGGCAGTGGAATGCTTCAGTACCTCGGTATACATGGCTGCCGCCCTGTCGGGATCTTCCTGCTTCTGATATATCTGCCCGAGGATGAAATAAAGCCTGGTTTTCACTTTTACTTTTGGCTTCAATTCAAGAGCCCTGTTCAGGTAGGGCAGAGCGGCATCATAATTTTTCTGGAGAATAAAGGAATTTGCGTAGGCAAGGTTAACACCCAGTTCATATTTGGCCGGGGCTTCACCTTTGTTAATCCTGTTAAGCAACATATCGAGCATTGACTCGGCACGGTTGTAATCGCCGAGTTGTATATTGGCCATGGCCTGCCAGTACATCCCGTCGTATTTAATGTCGTTATCGTTGTAAGTTTTAATAACGAACTCAAAAGTTCGGCGGGCCATAGGGTAGTCCTTCTTGTAAAAATATGCTTTCCCGATTAGCATGTACGAATCGTCAATCCATTTACAGTATTCCTTGTGATTGAAATACATGGAATGTTTTTGTATTGTCTTTGAAGCCTTTTTGATGGCATTATCCGAAAACTGTGCTGCTTTGTTCCCTGTTTTATCCCCGAAGTTATATACCGGGATGACCAGAGAAAAGTTGTCTTTCATCTGTGCGTCAAAATCCTTGATGCCCTGCCGCATCAGGTCCATGCCATTCCAGTAGACATTATAATGCGCAGTAAGGTTATGGTATGCTCTCCTTGTCCAGGTATTTTTCTTGGTAGAGCATGCGCTGAAAAAAAATGTACCGGCGAGCAATAAAAAAATTCCGGCGAGGGTGTATTTCTTCGTCGAGATCAAATCCTTGGTAATTAATATAGGTATAACTGTTAAACCGCAAAATTAGTATAATTTTACGATATTTGCAGCCGTTAAGCATAGAGTTCAGGTGAAATAGGATGGCCTCGCAAAAAGGAGAAAAAAAGAAACCAAGCTGGAAGGACAGGTTAAGGCACAAGTACCGTCTGGTTTTCATGAATGATGAGACCCTCGAAGAGAGGTTCACGTTCAGGCTTTCCCGCCTGAATGTGTTCATTGCCCTGGGGACACTGACCATTCTCCTGATCTTTTTAACATCCATACTTATAGCATTCACCCCTCTGAGGGAATATATACCGGGCTATTCAAGCGTTGGCCTTCAGAAAAAACTCTATGAACTGAACCTGAAAACTGATTCCATCGAAAAAGCTCTTGTTAGGAAAAACAGGTACTTCCAGAACCTGCGTGACGTGATAAACGGGAAAGACCTGTCGGAGAACAGACCTGTTGACAGGGATACGGTTCATAAATACAGTGACATCCGGCTTAAAAGATCGGCTGAGGATTCTCTTTTAAGGGTCGATGTTGAGAGCAGAGCGAAGTACAATTTATATAAAGCTGAACCAGGGGAGGTCACTTCCGCAGGGAAGGGGTCGATAGGGGGCGTGCTTTTTTTCACACCTTTAAAGGGTGTGATCACCAATGGTTTTGACGCCGCAAAAGGGCATTTTGCAGTAGACATTGTTGCCAAGGAAAATGAAGCTATAAAATCAGTTCTTGACGGTACTGTTATTTTTGCCAATTGGACACTTGAGACTGGCTATGTTGTTGCAATACAGCATTCCCAAAATATTGTCAGCATCTATAAACACAACTCGGCGATCATCGTTAAAGAAGGGGAGTTTGTCAATGCAGGTGAACCTGTCGCAATCATTGGTGAGACTGGGGAGTTCACCACGGGACCCCATCTTCATTTTGAGCTCTGGTATGAGGGGAAGCCTGTTAACCCTAAAGATTATATTTCCTTTTAAATGGGAGACACTGCTTTTCTGAAAAAACGCATCGCTCTTCTGGGATCAACCGGCTCTATCGGCCGTCAGACCCTTGATGTGATCAGGTCTAACCCTGACCTTTTCGAGGTGGAGGTGCTTACCGCCCAGAATAACTGTGACATTCTTATCCGGCAGGCTTTCGAATTCAATCCCAATGTTGTTGTAATAGGAAACCCTGCCTGCTATAACAAAGTAGCTGAAGCGCTGAAGTCTTTACCGGTTAAGGTTTTCTCAGGCGAAGATTCCATTACCCAGGTGATGGAGCTCGACAGTATTGACCTGGTCGTAAGCGCACTGGTGGGATATGCCGGGTTAAGGCCTACACTCAGGGCTATAGAATACAGTAAACATATTGCCCTCGCGAATAAGGAAACACTGGTCATTGCAGGGGACCTCGTGACGAAAAAAGCAATTGAAATGAATGTCATGCTTATCCCTGTTGATTCTGAACATTCAGCAATCTTTCAATGTCTTGCAGGCGAGGATCCCCGGACAGTTGAAAAAATATATCTCACTGCTTCAGGAGGGCCTTTCAGAGGGAAGACCAGGGAATACCTTAATGAAGTCGGCAAGGAAGCTGCCCTCAAACATCCGAACTGGAAGATGGGGAATAAAATTACAATCGATTCGGCTTCAATGATGAACAAAGGTCTCGAGGTCATAGAAGCCCGATGGCTTTTTGGCCTGCGGCCGGACCAGATCGATGTGATAATCCATCCTCAGTCGATCATTCACAGCATGGTCCAGTTCACCGACGGGGCCATGAAGGCCCAGATGGGATTGCCCGATATGAGGCTTCCTATCCTTTATGCCCTTGGATTTCCCGGGAGGCTTTCATCGGACTTCCCCAGGTTCTCTTTTATTGATTACCCCCAGCTTACCTTTGAAAAGCCTGATAAAGGTCTCTTCCGAAATCTAGATCTTGCATATCATGCTCTTGAAGAAGGCGGGAACATGCCCTGTATCCTGAATGCAGCCAATGAGGCTGCCGTTTATGCCTTCCTCAACGACAGGATACCGTTCCTTGAAATGCCCGATGTAATAGAACACTGCATGAATGCTGTTCCCGGCATCAAAAAGCCTTCCTATGAGGATTATGTTGAAACACACAAGGAATCGATAAGGAAAGCCGAAGAATTTATAATCAACATTCAAAATCATAAAGAAAAAAATTAATGGAAATATTCGTCAAAATCGTTCAGCTGCTCCTAAGCTTGTCAATACTTGTCATTTTTCATGAGATGGGGCATTTTATCGCCGCAAAAGTGTTCAAGACCAGGGTTGAAAAATTTTACCTCTTTTTCGATCCCTGGTTCTCACTGTTCAAAATAAAAAAAGGTGAAACTGAATACGGCGTTGGCTGGCTTCCGCTTGGAGGTTATGTGAAGATCTCCGGGATGATCGATGAATCGATGGATAAAGAGCAGATGAAGCAGCCTCCCCAGCCATGGGAGTTCAGGTCAAAACCTGCTTGGCAGCGCCTTATCATCATGCTGGGAGGGGTAACAGTGAATTTGCTCCTTGCAATAGCCATTTACATCATCATGCTGATGGCCTGGGGCGAACAATACCTGCCCACTTCCGCCCTGAAGTACGGGATATCTGTTGATTCTACAGGTTACCAGATGGGATTGAGGAACGGCGATAATATTATTTCGATTGATAATAAGGTTGTAGAAGACTTTGTAGCCATCCCCAAAACACTGGTGCTTGAAGAAGCCAAAACTATACAGGTGATACGCGACGGCCAAAAAGTCAATATAGTTATTCCTGACGGCTCCCTCAGTAAGCTTATCAAATACCAGTCAACCGATTTTTTATCATTCCGCATCCCCTTTGTGGTTGCTGATTTTAGTCCGGGGGCCCCTGCAAAGAAAGCCGGGATCCTTACAAATGACAGGATCATCGGGATTAACAACACCTTGTATCCTTTTTTCGGGGAATTCAGGAAGGCGATACAGCAATTCAAAAACAAGGAAGCCATCGTGATGGTCCTCAGGGGTAACGACACCCTGAGAATGAAATTAAACGTACCCTCCACAGGCCTGATAGGGGTTTATTCGAAGCCTCCCACCGATTACCTGCAATTCAGGACGAAATCCTTCAAAGGGCTGACTGCAATCCCTGCCGGGGTCGTCAAAGCTTTTCAGGGAGTGGGAAATTATGTGAAATCGATCAAATTGCTGTTCTCACAGGAGAAAGCTTATGAATCGGTTGGAGGTTTTATTGCCATAGGCTCCATTTTCCCATCCACCTGGGACTGGCAGGCATTCTGGCACCTCACAGCATTTTTATCCATTATGCTCGCGGTACTGAATGTACTGCCTATACCGGCTCTGGACGGAGGTCATGTGATGTTCCTGCTATACGAGATAATCTTCAGGCGCAAGCCAAGCGATAAGTTCATGGAATATGCCCAGATCGTGGGAATGGTGCTTCTTTTCGGCCTTCTGATCTTTGCGAACGGGAACGACATCATGAAACTGTTCAGGAAATAATGTGAATGTGCAATGTACCATGTACATGGTACATGGTACATTGTCCATCAATCTGCTACTTTCTCCTTCAGTGATTTGAATCCTTCCCCAAGGATTTCCGAGGCATCTATGACTGTTAAGAATGCCTTGGGGTCTATCTGGTGGATGAATTCCTCCAGGATGATAAGCTCTCTGCGGCTAACCACTGTAAATATGATCTTACGGTCGGCCATGTTGAACATGCCGTGGCCATCAAGTATAGTACCGCCCCTGTTCAGTTCATTGATGATAATATCCCTGATTTCCTCGTGCTTTTCGGAAATAATGAACAGGCTCTTCTCATAATTGATCCCTTCGAGAACGCCGTCTATCACTTTCCCTGTAATAAAGATCACAATCCAAGAATACAGGGGGATCTTCCAGTCCTGAAAGATAAAAAAACCGAACAGGACGATAACAGAATCAACCATGATCATCAGCTGCCCGATGGGGAGTTTAGTGTATTTGGCTATGATGGTTGCCACAATATCGCTCCCGCCCGATGTTGCTTTGGATTTGAAGATAAGCGCCAGTCCTAATCCGCAGAGAAAACCTCCGAAAATAGATGAAAGAAGGGCGTCTCCCTTGACCAGGGGCTCAATCCCCCATATAAATGTGAGGGTGTCGGTGAAAACTGCGGTAAGGGAAAACCCCAATACCGTTTTGAATCCAAACCTTGGTCCGAGGACCTTCATTCCTATGATGGTGAGAGGAATGTCAAAACACAGGGCCATCGCACCAACAGGTGTTCCCAGTATATAATGCAGTACTATTGAGATGCCATAAACCCCTCCCGGGACTATTTTATACGGTGTTATAAAAAAGACAAATGCTGTCGCAAGAATGAATGAACCCATTACAATAAAACTGTATGACAAAAACCATTTCTTCGTAAACGGTTTCTCACTGATCGAAAAGATGCCCATATGCTTGCTGTTTAAATTAGGAAACCTGAAATTTTACAATTTGTGTAAAACAAAATTGATGAAAAGATCGTTCGTAACAAAATATAATCTCTTACGTTAAAATAATAAATTGGTGTTAACCCCAGGGTTGAGCCCTGGACCCAGGTTCGTCCTTACAGTGGCGGGGAATTTGCAGGGAAGATTATAAGCTTATCAGGATGGGAAGCTTTGAAAAGTTTTTAAACTTTGCACAGGGTTATTTAATGATGGTGTTTTGAAAAAAAAATACTACTTTTAACCCCTGAAATTATTGACCATAACAACCGGCTGGTACATGCGGATAATTATGCTTTGTTGTAAGCCTTTTTATATCTCAGTTTTCATTGCATTGATGATCTTCAATGTGTTATGGAAGCAAGAATGCTTTGGGCAGCAACCCAGTATCATTACCAACTATATGTTCAACAATATGGTCTACAACCCTGCTTATGCAGGCCAGAGCGGTGGGATTTCAATCACCGGAATGATCCGTGAGCAATGGTTTGGATTTAAAGACAGCGAGGGTTACGGTACATGGTCTCCGGAAACCATGTTTCTCACTGTTGATGCGCCCATCCGTGCCATCCATGGAGGTATTGGAGGAATGGTATCCCAGGACAAACTGGGAGCTTTTAAGAATACTGTGGTAAAACTTGGTTACGCTTACAAGGCGGAGATCGGCCCCGGGATTTTTTCTGCAGGTTTACAGGTTGGTTTCCAGAACGGTAAGTTCGATTATTCTAAATTGCATGCCGTTAATACCTCGGATCCTTTGCTGACTTCAAACCAGGCGAAAAGCGATATGATCTTTGACCTGGGGCTGGGTCTTTTCTACCGTATCCCCGATAAATTTTACGTTGGTTTATCAGGCGATCAACTGCTTCAGTCCCAGGGAAAAAATACATCCTACAGGCTTCAGCGCACTTTTTACCTGACCGGGGGATATAATTGGGAAATCCCCAATCATCCTGCCTTTCAGCTTCAGCCAAGTTCAATTGTTATGTTCGACGGATCGGTGTTCACGTTTAGTGTCAGCGGGCTTCTCTGGTATAACAACAAATTCTACGGCGGTCTTGCCTACCGCCTGCAGGATGCAGCTTCAATCCTTGCCGGTCTTATGATAAAAGGCTTCAGGATTGGACTTGCATACGATATAGGGGTTTCGAAAATGATGACCTATAGTAACGGAAGTTTTGAAGTGATGTTGAATTATGTTCTCAAAATCGAAACAGAAAAATTGAAAAGAAGTTACCGTAACACAAGGTATTTGTAATTTAATTTACTATTTTTGCCGGTTTAAATTGAAAAACGGACAATAACATAATAAAACTCAAGAAGTAGCGTTTGTTTTTAACAACCAACTGCCCGAAAAATGAAAAAACTGCTCGTGTTTTTAGTCCTGCTGGTCTTCCTGGGAAGCTGCAGCAACTCAGGAAACGGAGAACTGACTGGGGTGAAGGGAAGAAAGAGGTATTATCAGCCTGATCCTTTCGGCATGGTATATATTCCCATGGGTAGCTACACAATGGGTGTAGCCGATGAGGATGTTCCATACGCCCAGCTCAACAATCCGCGTACAGTGTCGGTTGCCGCATTTTACATGGACCAGACAGAAATCACTAATAATGAGTACCGCCAATTCGTATATTGGGTCAGGGATTCCATTGCCCGCAGGCTTCTGGGTGAGATCAAGCCCGATCTCTTCTTCGTGTCTGAAAACAAGAAAACCGGAGAAACTTTCGATCCCCCTTACCTTAACTGGGAATCCAAAATTGAATGGAATTCACAGGAACAGGATGTAAGGGATGCTTTGAACCAGATGTATCTTCCTGAAAATGAAAGATATTTCAGGGTCAAGGAAATCGATTCCCGCAAGCTTTATTATGAATATTACTTTGTTGACCTGAAAGCTGCAGCACATAAGGAGTGGGGAGGTCAGGCCGATCCCAAGGATGCAGGGCTTGCGAACCGTCCGCAGGGTATGAAAGACCGTTCGGTATACGTTCGCAAGGAAGTGGTTAACGTATATCCTGATACACTTTGCTGGATACACGATTATGTGTATTCCTTTAATGATCCGCAGACTGAAAAATATTTCTGGCATCCCGCATATGACAATTATCCTGTGGTCGGTGTAAACTGGAAACAGGCAAATGCTTTCTGCATCTGGCGTACCCAGCTGAAAAACAGTTTTCTCTACGGCAAAAAAGGTGAATCATCTATCAGTGAATTCCGTCTTCCCACTGAAGCCGAATGGGAATGGGCTGCCAGGGGAGGGTATGACGGAAACTCATATCCATGGGGAGGACCTTATACAAGAAATGATAAGGGGTGTTTCCTTGCAAACTTTAAACCTCTGAGAGGTAATTATATTGATGATGGCGGTTTGCATACTGTCATTGTAGCACATTATCCTGCAAACGAATTTGGTTTGTATGATATGGCCGGTAATGTTGCCGAATGGACCAGGTCGGCCTTCCATCCTTCTTCATACAACTTTACATGGGATCTTAATCCCGATTACACTTATAATGCAAAAGACAGTGATCCCCCGACTATGAAACGCAAGGTTATCAGGGGCGGATCATGGAAAGATATAGCATATTATCTTCGTGTTTCCACCAGGGCATATGAGTTCCAGGATACATCGAAATGCTATGTCGGATTCCGTTGTGTACAGAATTACCTTGGACGTCAGAAGGATGATAATCCTGCAAGAGCCTCCAAAGTGTACAATTAGTATTCGGATTTCGTGAGTTATTCATCAGAAAATCATTCAACCTTAACCAATCTCAATTTAAACCTTCTTCATTATGGGTCTTCTGAATTTTGTAAAATCTAAAGGGTACAAGCAATTCATGGCCAAGCTTTATGGCTGGGGAGCATCAGTGGTTATCATCGGTGCATTGTTTAAAATCAACCACTATACCGGTGCTGACACCATGCTTATCATCGGATTGGGAACCGAATCGCTGATTTTTTTCTTCTCGGCATTTGAACCACCCCATGTTGAGCCTGACTGGAGCCTGGTTTATCCCCAGCTTGCTGGTATGTACCATGATGCAGACATCGATGCCTCACAAGCCCTTGCTTCCGGAGACACTGTAACCCAGCAGTTGGATAAAATGCTTGAGAAAGCAAAGATAGGCCCCGAGTTGATCAACGGACTTGGAGAAGGTTTGAGGGCCCTGACTGACACCACCTCCAAATTGGGAAAAATGTCAGACGCAGCTGTTACAAATGACCAATTTGTAAACCAGGTTAAACAGGCTACCGAAGGTGCTTCGAAACTCAGTGATTCATATAAGAAAACGGCAACTGTACTTGAGCAGAGTGTGACCACTTCCCAGGAGCAGCTTCAGCACATGCAGTCGGCTGCAAAAAGCGCAGCAGGGCTTTCAGGCGCATATACCGATGTTGCAAATTCTCTTAAAGAGGAGATCAGGGTCAATAAAGATATGACTACCAGTATTTCTGCCGCTACCGCCTCCGCCAATAAGTTCATGGAAAAATATAACGAATCGGCAGAAATGCTTTCGAAAACAGCTTCGACCCTGGCATCATCAGCAGCTGAAAATGAGAATTACAACAAACATATGAACAGGGTTTCAAGCAACCTTTCCGCTCTGAATGCATTATATGAACTCCATCTGCAGGGTTCCAACGAACAAATGGAGAGCACTAATAAATTCAATGCGATTCTTGGAAAATTCGCCGACAACCTTACCGATTCAGTTACCAATACCGCGAAATACAAGGAAAACATTTTGCTATTAAATAAAGTTGTGGAAAAACAACTCCAGACTTCCACCAGCCAGGTTGAAGCCTCCTCCCAGATGGAAGACAGCATGAAACATTTCCTGGAAAATCTGAATGCGTCGGTTACACAGACCGCCAGGTTCAAAGACCAAGTGGATGCATTGGCCAACAATATCGCCGCCCTTAATAAGGTTTACGGCAATATGTTATCGGCTATGAATATCACAATTAAATAAACTGGCAAAATTCAAATCCTGATTATTCATCTGAAAACCAAAAATTAAATGGCTGGATATAAAGAGACTCCAAGGCAAAAGATGATCGGGATGATGTATCTCGTGCTCACTGCTCTACTCGCTCTGAACGTCTCAAAACAAATGCTTGATGCATTCATCGTGGTTAACGAAACCATGGAGAATACCAATACGAATTTTAACAGGAAACTCGATAATACTATTGCCAAGTTCAGAATACAGTACCAAATGAACCCGAATAAAGTCGGGCCCTACTGGGAAAGAGCTGAGAAAGCCAGGAAGTTTTCCGAAGGCCTTGCAAATTATATTGACAGCTGCAAATACGTTGTAATTTCAAAAACCGAGAAGATACCTTTTCAGACTGCCAAGACAACTGCACTTGCCGATTGCGACAAGAAAGAGAACTATGATATGCCTACCCATTTTTTTATAGGCAGTTCGCAGGATGGTTCAGGAGGTGAAGCCAGGGTCCTGAAAAACAGGATTGAAGCCTACAAGAAACAAATGGTATCACTTCTGGATCCCAAATACCAGGGAACTATGAAACTCGGCCTGGTAACCGAGGGTAAGTTTAAAGACTCTTATGGCGTGGCACAGAACTGGGAAATGCATAATTTCTATCATACTATTCTTGCCGCTACCGTTACCATTCTTAACCAGATGAAAGCCGATGTATATAATACTGAGTTTGACGTAGTGAACAGTTTGTATGCAGCAGTTTCAGCCGAGGATTGGAAGTTTGATGCAATACGTGCAAAAGTCATACCGAAGAGTAGTTATGTTTTTATAGGTGATGAATATACAGCCGAGATCCTTGTGGCTGCCTATGATACAAAAGCAAATCCCAATGTGCGTTATGTTCTTGGTTCCGATACGCTTACTCCTGGAAATTTTAAAAATGCAACACCCCTGCAGGGTGAAAACGGGGTTGTGACGCTTAAACTCGGAGGTTCACAGGAAGGGCTGAAGAAATTTGCGGGTATTATTAAAATCTTGAGCCCTACAGGCGACACCATGGTCTTCCATTTCCACGATGAATTTATCGTGGCAAAACCTGCGCTTATTATTTCACCGACCAAAATGAACGTCTTTTATATTGGTGTGGATAACCCGGTTTCTATTTCCGTTCCTGGTGGTCCTGAGAAAGTTACGCCGTCAATTTCTGTCGGAAGCATCCGCCAGGAAGGGAAAGACTGGATCGTCAGCGGCCTTCCGCAGAATGTAAGGGAAGCAGTTATTACAGTTAATGCAGTGTTCTCGGGCAAAACAAAGAATATGGGCTCTTATACCGCGCGACTCAAACGGGTACCTGACCCCATCGCCAGGATTGCCGGAAAGAACGAAGGAGTTATCTCAAAAAGTATAGTTCTGGCAAGCCCCTTCCTTGTCCCTGAAATGCAGGTAGGTTTTGACTTCGACCTTAAATATGTGGTTACTTCATACAACTTTGTTACAGATATTACCGGTGACATTTTTGAAGTCAAAGTTCAGGGGAACAGGCTTACTCCCGACATTGTGAGAATGATCACCAATGCTAAAAAGAACAAACGTCTCTGGTTTGAGAATATAACTGTAAAAGGACCTGATGGCGAGCGTACCATCTCTTCCGTTAACTTAAAAATTAATTAAACCATAATATCCGGCGCATCATGAAAAGGATAGTTTTCATCGCATTTGTTGCAGTGCTTTTGGCAGGGATCAGAATGACCGCCTCCGCACAGGTACTGGAAGCTCCTCCGAGAGATGGTGTTTTTGACAGAACTGTGATCACGCAGGTTCAGCCAATACCTTATCCTTACTTACGGGAGGCAGATATTGTCTGGACTAAAAGGGTGTGGCGCATCATTGATATGCGTGAAAAGATGAACCAGCCGTTTTACTTTCCCGAAACCCCGCAGAACCAATGGAAAAGCTTTATGCAGATCCTTCTGGATGGAATGAAAGAAGGTACGATACAGGCTTATTCCCCCGAAACTGACCTCTTCCTGGTTCCGGTTACCCATAAGGAACTCATGGACCAGCTTGAGAGCAAGCAGAAATTGCACCTTAAACGTCCCGATAATCCCGATATCGAATACGACACAGTGATATCAAAACCGTTTTATGCGTCGGATGTGAAGCAGCTCAGGATCAAGGAAGACTGGTATTTTGATAAACAAAGATCAGTACTTGAAGTCCGTATCCTGGGGATTTGCCCGATGATGGAGAGTTTTGCCGATGACGGGACATCCCGTGGTTACAAACCCCTGTTCTGGATTTATTTCCCCGATTGTCGCAACCTGTTTGCACGCAACGAACAGTTCAACCTCAGGAACGGCGTCGCAGGCCGTCTTACGTATGACGATGTATTTCTGAAAAGGATTTTCTCCAGCTATATATATAAGGAAGAGAACGTGTATGACCGCAAAATATCCGATTATGCTACAGGCGTGGATGCCCTCCTCGAATCCGAAAAGGCAAAGAACAAGATACTGGAGTTCGAATCCAGCCTCTGGGAATACTAAGAATTTTAAGTAATTTTTTTTTTTTGATTTTCTGCCCCGGTTTTCCGGGGCAGTTTTTTTTATTAATGCAGCGGGTGGCATTCCCCGTTAACCTGATTATTGTTTACCTTTAGCCTGCAAATAGCCTGATGTTTTGGTTGCATTAAAACCTTTTCTTGAGACTTCTGTCGAATATCTTAAAGGTGTAGGCCCGGCAAGGGCTGAAGCGCTAGCCGCCGAGTTACAGATCTTCACATTCGGAGACCTGCTGACCCATTTTCCCTTTCGTTATGTGGACCGCTCAAAGATGTACCTTATCAGCGATATCCGGGATGAAAATACCTACGTCCAGATTCGTGCAAAGGTCATTAAAACCAGGACAGTGGGAGCCCCCAGGTCGGGCAGACTTGTCGTTACGGTTGAAGATGAAAGCGGGCAAATAGACCTGGTATGGTTCCAGGGTGTAAAATGGATGGCCGATAAAATTGCAAAAGGGCAGGAATGGATCATCTTCGGCAAGCCCCAGCTTTTCAACGGGCAATGGAATATTCCCCATCCCGAGATTGAGCATCCCGAAACAGAGCCATTGCCAATAACCCGCATAATACAACCCATATACAGTTCGACAGAAAAGCTTAAGTCAAAAGGGCTTGATTACAAAGGAATAGGAAAGCTTGTGAAAACCCTGCTGCTGCATGAAAAATTCCATATTTCAGAAAATTTAACCCATGACATCCTTGAGAGGGTGAGGCTTATAGGCAGGCAGGAAGCTTTTCTTAACATCCATTTCCCTCAAAGCCCTGAGCTGTTGAACAGGGCCCAGGCCAGGCTGAAGTTCGAGGAGCTGTTTTTTATTCAACTCAGGCTTCTCAAACAAAGAGGGTTAAGGCTGCAAAGATCCGACGGACATGTTTTTACCACCGTCGGGGATTATCTGAATGATTTCTACCATAAGCACCTCACTTTTGAACTGACCAATGCCCAGAAGAAAGTGATACGTGAGATCAGGGCAGATATGGGATCAGGAAAACAGATGAACCGTTTGCTCCAGGGGGATGTTGGAAGCGGTAAGACAATGGTTGCTGTGATGTGCATGCTCATTGCCCTCGACAATAAATACCAGTCATGCATGATGGCCCCGACAGAGATCCTCGCCAACCAGCACTTCAGCAATATCTCGGCAATGCTTGCCGGTCTCGACGTAAAAGTGAGACTGCTCACGGGTTCAACAAAACCGGCTGAGCGCAGGGAAATACAGGAACTGCTCAGTGAAGGCAAACTGTCTATCCTGATCGGTACCCATGCCCTGATAGAAGATAACGTGCAGTTCCGGAATCTCGGCCTGGTCATCATTGATGAACAGCACAGGTTCGGGGTGGCCCAGAGGGCTGCTTTATGGGAGAAGAACCAGAGGACGCCCCATGTGCTTGTTATGACTGCAACTCCTATACCAAGGACTCTTGCCATGACGCTTTACGGAGACCTGGATGCATCGGTGATAGATGAGCTCCCCCCGGGACGTAAGCCAATAATTACAAAACATGTTTACGACAGGGATCATTACAAGGTGTATAATTTCCTGAAGGAGAGGATTCGTGAAGGCAGCCAGGTTTATATTGTATATCCCCTCATCGATGAATCGGAGAAGCTGGATCTGAAAAACCTGGAAGAAGGGTTCCTTACAGTGGCCAGGGAGTTCCCATCCCCTGAGTTTAAAGCAGGCAAGGTGCACGGGAGGATGAAGCAGCAGCAGAAGGATGCTGAGATGAAAAGGTTCATCGGGCAAGAAACCCAGATCCTTGTTTCAACAACTGTGATCGAGGTGGGAGTGGATGTCCCGTCAGCTTCCGTTATGGTTATTGAGAATGCCAACCGTTTCGGGCTTTCACAGCTTCACCAGCTCAGGGGCAGGGTGGGAAGGGGAAGTTCACAATCATATTGTATACTGATGAGCCCTGAAGAACTTGGAAACGATGCCCGGACAAGAATAAGCACCATGCTCAGAACCAGTGACGGGTTTGAGATTGCCGAAACTGACCTGCGGCTCCGGGGTCCCGGTGATCTCCAGGGAACCCAGCAGAGCGGGATCCTTAACCTTCGTATTGCAGACATTGTGCTGGATGAAAAGATCCTGAAATTTGCCAAGAATATTGCTTCAGATATACTCAATGATGACCCCGGCCTAAGGCTTGAAAAGAATGCCAATTTGGCAAAACATATTCTCCATATGGATGAGCATCAGCAAAATTGGGGCCTGATCTCATAGATTATTCTGCAATATTTCCTACCTTTGTTCCTCAAAATAAGGCTTGCATCATGAAAATTTCCTATAACTGGCTGAAGCAATATATCCACACTGACCTGCCGCCTGCAAAATTGGCAGAACTGCTAACCGGTTGTGGACTCGAGGTTGAGGGCATGGAAGAATTTCATAGTGTGAAAGGAGGCCTTGATGGAGTTATTATAGGAGAAGTCCTGAGCTGCGTCAGGCACCCCAATTCCGATCATCTCTCACTTACCAAAGTCGACATAGGGCAGGGTGAGCCTCTGGATATTGTTTGCGGTGCGTCCAATGTTGCGGCAGGACAAAAAGTTGCCGTGGCCCTTGCAGGCACAACCCTGTATTTTAACGACCAGGAACTCGTCCTTAAGAAAACAAAAATAAGGGGAGAAGTTTCCGAAGGAATGATTTGTGCAGAAGATGAGTTAGGCCTTGGAAAAGGCCATGCAGGAATCATGGTACTGAAAGCTGATGCCAGGGTAGGTATGCCCGCCTCTGAATATTTCGGGATAGAGCATGACTGGACTTTCACAATAGGGCTGACGCCTAACCGCGTGGATGCGGCATCTCATATTGGAGTTGCCAGGGATATTGCAGCGGTTATCAATAACTTCGGAAGGTCGGAACCCATGGTTTCCGGCAGGATCAGCGCAGTTTTGCCTGATGTGTCGGGTTTCCGGCAGGATAACAACAAACTTGTTATTGACATCAGCATTGAAGACAGTGTCGCCTGCCCTCGTTATACCGGCCTTACGATCACAGGTGTAAAGGTTGCCGAATCCCCTGCATGGCTTAAGAACAGGCTGCTTGCTGCAGGACTGAGGCCTATCAATAACATTGTCGATATAACGAACTTTATCCTGCTCGAGCTTGGCCAGCCTTTGCATGCATTTGACGCCGGGTATATCAGCGGGAATAAAGTCATCATCCGTAAATATCCCAAAGGAACAAAATTCACCACCCTGGATGAAGTGGAAAGGGAACTCGGGAGTGATGATCTGATGATCTGCAGCCAATCGGAGCCCCTGTGCATTGCAGGTGTTTTCGGCGGGATCAGATCGGGAGTGACTGCAAACACTACTTCCGTTTTCCTTGAAAGCGCTTATTTTGACCCTGTCCATATACGTAAAACTGCCAGGTTTCACGGTCTTTCAACCGATGCATCCTTCCGTTTCGAAAGGGGGGCCGATTATAACATCACGGTGTATGCCGTAAAGCGGGCAGCGCTGCTTATAAAGGAAATCGCAGGAGGTGAGATCTCCTCCCCGATAATTGATATTTATCCCAGGCCGATCGATCCTGCAAATGTGTTTTTGTCGTGGTTCAATCTTGACCGCCTCATCGGGAAAAAGCTGAACAGGAAAGTTGTAGAGGATATACTTGAAGACCTTGGAATGCAGACAGCCCCTGTTAATTCAGGAGGAATGGAAGGTCTTGACCTGCTCGTTCCTTCGTATAAGGTAGATGTAACCCGTGATGTGGATGTGATCGAAGAGGTCCTGAGGATCTACGGGTATAATAATGTAGAGATTCTGCCTGCAGTGAGGTCTTCATTATCATATACGCATAAACCAGATCCGGATAAAGTGCAGAATGTAGTCTCGGATTATCTTTCGGCCAACGGGTTCAACGAGATCATGAACAATTCACTGAGCAGGTCTGTATATTATGATCAAAATCCGGAGCTTCCGGCGGAAGCCTGCGTGAAGATTCTGAACCCTATAAGCCGTGATCTTGATGTGATGAGGCAGAGCCTTCTGTTCGGATGCCTCGAAAGTGTGATCAACAATTTGAACCGAAAATCGGCCGATCTGAAATTTTATGAATTCGGAACAGTGTACCGTAAAGCTGAAGGTTCAGATGATCCTGTAAAAGGATATCATGAGGAAACCCATATGGCTATGGTGCTTACGGGAAACTTTTTCGCAGAAAACTGGTATACTGGAACCAGTGGAACATCTGGCTCTTCCGGTACATCCGGCACAAGTGTTAATCCAGGTTCACGGGGGCTTTCCGGTACATCCGGCACAAGTCATTATTCAGGTACGGGAGAAGTGAACTGGTATGACCTTAAAGGGTACCTGCAGCCTATCTTTCGTAAATTGGGTATTATCCCGGTTTCAGTTAATGCCGGCAGCAAGATAATCGAGAGACCCTTTTCTGGTTTTATGTTTTCAAACGGGGTTAAATACTTTTACAATGACAGGCTTATAGGCACTGCAGGAATGCTCTCAAGGGCTGTTCTTAAACCCTTTGATATCAAACAGGAAGTGTATTATTCGGAAGTTAACTGGACTGAAATCCTATCATTGGTACCTGGCAAGGAAACCCGGTACAACGAGATTCCTAAATTTCCCGAGGTGAGGCGAGATCTTTCACTTCTTCTTGATGAGGCTGTCAAATTTGAAGATATTGAACGCCTTGCCTTTCAAACAGAGAAGAAACTACTGAAACAAGTCGGTCTCTTCGACGTTTATGAAGGGGAGAGGCTTGGAAAAGGAAAGAAATCATATGCAGTAAGTTTTATTCTGAGGGATGATGAAAAGACGCTGACGGATAAAGAAATTGATAAATGTATGGACAGGCTTATAAGTACATTCGGTACAAACCTTAAAGCACAGCTTCGTTAACCTTTCATAGCAGAACCAAGTAAAATCAAAGCTTTGGCAACAAAAGAGAAATTGAATTATTCGGTAAGCCCAACCGGCGAAAAATTTCCACTTCCTTTGAAGAAGGACTATAAAAAAGAATTCGAGAGGTTGCAACAGCTTGTTGTGAAAGCCCGGAAGGATAAAAAGGAGATTGTCGTTGTTATGGGAATCGGTTTTGTCGGGTCTGTGATGGCTGCTACTGTGGCGGATACCAAAGACAAGAAAGGGAAGCACAGCAAATTCGTAATAGGCTGCGACCTGCCCAGCCAGAGAAGTTTCTGGAAGATTGCAAAGATGAACAAGGGTTTATCTCCTGTCAAGGCCGAAGATCCCGAGGTTGAGATTCTCATTGACCGTTGTGTCAATAAAAACAAAACCCTTGTTGCTACCTGGAACAATGAATGCCTCAGGCTTGCCGATTGTGTCGTAGTTGATGTGCAGTGTGATTTTGTCAAGAAGGAGCTGGGCAATATGCGGAGCGGTGAAACGGATATGGCTGCCCTTGAAGATACGATGAGAACTATCGGGGACAAGATCGAGCCGAACTGCCTGGTACTTATTGAAACCACAGTTGCGCCAGGTACTACAGAATTCGTGGCATGGCCTATTTTGAAGCAGGAATTCCAGAAACGGGGAATTAAAGATACTCCGCTGTTAGCGCATAGTTTTGAGCGCGTGATGCCGGGTAAGCATTATGTGGCGTCGGTAAGGGAATACTGGAGGGTTTGTTCAGGCTGCGAGGAAATCGCCCGCAAGCGGGTCGAAAAATTCCTTCACGAGGTCCTGAATACAAAGGATTTTCCTTTGACTGTTATGGACCGCCCTATAGAATCGGAAACCACCAAGATCATCGAAAATTCCTATCGTGCTGCAATTCTTGCGTACCTCCATGAGTGGAGTCTTTTTGCAGAGCGCAACGGGGTTGACCTGATCAAGGTGGTCAAGGCGATCAAGATGAGGCCTACGCACAGCAATATAATTTTTCCGGGTCCGGGAGTCGGAGGCTACTGCCTTCCGAAAGACGGAGGACTGGGTTACTGGGCTTACAAGCATATTCTCGGGTTTGAGGATGGCGACAAGCTCTTTAAGATAACCCCTACAGCCATTGATATAAACGACACCCGCGCTTTGCATGTGGCTGAACTCACTCGCGATGCACTTCGTAATATGGGGCGTTATATCGCAGGTTCACAGGTGCTTCTTTGCGGAGCCTCATACCGTCAGGATGTTGGTGATACAAGGTACAGCGGGAGCGAGATGGTTGTTCGAAAGCTTACCGAGATGAGTGCTGAGATCAGGGTTCACGATCCTTACGTAGATCATTGGTATGAGCTTGAGGAACAGGATACTTATCCCTCACCGGGAAGTTCGTGGAAGCGCTTCTTCCGTAACCAGGAGGGTCTAAAGAAAACAGTTGTTTTAAAGGATATTAAAAAAGCTTTGAAAGGGGTGGATGCATTTATTCTTGCCGTTCCTCACACACATTATCTGAACCTTGATCCTGATGACATAGTGAAATGGGCAGGAGGTCCTATTGCCGTTGTGGATGCCTTTGGGATACTCGACGACGTTAGGATAAGGCGTTACTTCCAGCTGGGTTGCGAAGTCAAAGCCCTGGGACGAGGACATCTGGCGAGGCTGAAGAGGGAAGTCAGGAAGTAGGATGCAGGATGTGTGCTAATAATGGATAACGGATCACGATTATGGATGTTCAAACGATAAAACAGAGGTTCGGCATCATCGGGAATTCCCCGTTGCTTGACAGGGCTATTGATATTGCCCGGCAGGTAGCCGCAACCGATATTACCGTTCTGATTTCGGGTGAAAGCGGAACGGGGAAGGAATTTTTTCCCAAGATCATCCATCAGCTCAGCGCCCGCAAACATGGCTCCTATATTGCAGTTAACTGCGGTGCAATACCTGAAGGCACTATAGATTCTGAGCTTTTTGGTCATGAAAAGGGATCTTTTACAGGCGCACATGAAGCCCGTAAAGGCTATTTTGAAGTGGTGAACGGGGGAACTATCTTCCTCGATGAAGTTGCAGAATTGCCTCTCGGAACCCAGGTCCGCCTGCTCCGTGTTCTTGAAAGCGGGGAATTCATGAGAGTTGGGTCTTCGAAGGTCCTGAAAACTAATGTAAGGGTCGTCGGAGCTACGAATGTGAATGTATCTGATGCTGTTGCCAACGGGAAATTCAGGCAGGATCTTTATTACAGGCTGAATACAGTACCCATTTTTGTACCGGCGCTCAGGGACAGGCAGGATGATATTTATCTTCTCTTCAGGAAATTTGCTTCCGACGCAGCTGAGAAATACCGTATGCCTCCGATTAGTCTTGACGAAGATGCACAGAAGATCATAATGGCTTATCGCTGGCCAGGTAATATCAGGCAGTTAAAGAACCTGGCTGAACAGATCTCCATTATTGAAAAGACAAGGATTATTGATGCCCCGACCCTGGCGAAATACATGCCCCACGCAAGCTCAAGCGATCTTCCCGTTCTTTACAAAGGGCAGGAATCCGCCAATTTCTCTGAACGGGACCTCCTCTACAAGGTGCTGTTTGATATGAAAAAGGATATGAACGACCTGAAGCAGCTTGTCATGAACCTGCTGCAGAATGAACAGGCCCTTGGTAACACCCAGTCGGAAAATCACCAGTTAATAAAGAAGCTGTATAATGAATTCGGGGAGGGGAAGGAACAGGCCAGCCCGATTATTATGCAGGCATCCGACAACTCACTGCCTGTGTCGGAAGCAGTGCAGGAGCCCGAAGAGGTTGAGGAATCACTTTCGCTTGAAAAGAAGGAGAAGGATTATATTAAAAGGGCACTTGAAAAATATAAGGGCAGGCGGAAAGAAGCTGCCCGGGAACTTGGAATTTCTGAAAGGACGCTTTACAGGAAGATCAAGGATTATGACCTTGAGTAAAAAATTAAGCTCAATACAGCATCAAAATGCAAGAAACTTTGAAATACACGATTAACGTTCTCCTCAGGATCAGTTTTTTGTTTCTGACTGTTGCAATGGTATTGCTGCCACAGACTTCCTGCAAAGTGAACTATTCGTTTACCGGGGCTTCAATATCACCTGATGTAAAAACAATAACTGTGCAATACTTCACCAACAACGCTGCGACGATAGTTCCTACCCTCAGCCGCACACTTACCGATGCACTGAGAAATTACTATACTTCACAAACCAGCCTGCATACGGTTGACAGGAGCGGGGACCTTGAAATTGCCGGAGTTATCACCACTTATGCTGTCACTCCGGTTGCAATCCAGGGTAATGAAACAGCTGCCATGAACCGCCTCACAATCACTGTGAATATAAAATTCATAAACAGGAAAAATCCGAAACAGAATTTCGACAATATGACGTTCTCAAGGTACCAGGATTATAAGGTTGTGGATTTAAACACAGTTCAGGATGGTTTGATAGCAATTATCACAGATCAGCTGGTACAGGATATTTTCAATAAAACCGTTGTCAACTGGTAATGCTGAACTTCAGGCATATATTTGTATTATGAACCGCCAGCAATTTTCGGAACTGGTTAAAGATCCCCAAACACTGGGAGAAGGAACCATTACAGAGCTTCAGGATCTGCTCCGGGAATATCCTTATTGCCAGACTGCACAAATCCTTCTTGCCTTAAATCTGCTAAGGCAAAACAACCAGGCTTACCCGGCCCAGCTGAAGAAGGCTGTTGCATATGCAGGTGACCGTAAGAAATTAAAAGAGTTCCTTGAAATTAAAAAGGAACAACACCATGCTGTTTCAAATGATGTACCTGCCGTATACGTAACTGAACCCGATGAGCAGTCCGGCGGCACCCTGCAAATGCCAGTGGCGACGGGCAGTGAACAAGCAGGATTGGCTGAAGCTGAAATTTTGCCTGCCATCCCTGTTTCAACCCCCGCAACCCTGATTCATCCTGATGCCGCTTCACCTTTGCAGGCATCAATTTCTGAACCGCAGCAGGAAAGTTACATAGAGGATTCGCTTATTAGTTCTGAAGAACTGGCCTTGGCTTCCCCCCAGGCTCCTTTGCAGGAAACCGGTATGAAAAGCCCTGCTGTTCCCTTCCCTTCAGCTGCCAGGACTTACAGTGCGTCATTGGAGAAAATGACCCGGGAAGAACTTCTTGACATTGTAAGGAAAAGACTTGCCGAGATCAATGTTGAAAATAAGGGCAAGGGGATAAAACCTGAAAATGTTATTCCAACTGAGGAAACGGGGAATGGAGCGCCTGTATTGAAGGCAGTTGCAGAACCAGGCATTTCCAAAGATGAACTGATCGAAAAATTCATCAGGGAAGAGCCCCAGATGTCCAGACCTAAGAAAGAGTTCTTCAATCCTACTGCAAGTTCACAAAAGTCCAATCTTGATGAAGAGGATATAGTGAGCGAAACCCTTGCACTTTTATACGCAAAACAGGGTAATATGCAGAAAGCCATCCATATTTATGAGAAATTATCCTTGCGATTCTCCGAAAAAAGTCGTTACTTTGCGGCCCAAATTGAAAATCTCAAAGGAAATACTCACCAGTCATTATAGACAGGTTGTTGATCCGGAACGTATTATTTAATCAAACAATATTCAGATTATGGGTGTTTACATCGTTGTTTCAGTTCTGATTCTTATTGCGTCGGCTCTGATGGTACTGGTTGTCCTGGTGCAGAATTCAAAGGGCGGCGGGCTTGCTTCAAATTTCGCTTCTTCGAACCAGTATATGGGGGTAAGGAAAACAGCTGATTTTCTTGAAAAGACTACCTGGACCCTTGCCATAGTTTTATTGGTACTGAGCCTGTTCTCGATTTTTTCAATTCCCAAGAACCAGGGAACGACCCCTGTTCAGGAAAGTGAGATCAAAAAACAGATCGATCAGTCAAAAACAACCCCGATTAAGGACTTCCAGCCTAATCCTTCAGGAGGCAATGCGGCCCCTGCACAAAAGAAGAAATAAAACCTTAAGGTTCTTCAGAAAACATTAAGCTGTTCCGAAACAGAGGAACAGCTTTTTTTATGCCTGTGGTGTCAGAATGTCAGAAAATGTGTCATGCGGAAATCAAATCAAATAGATTAACTGAAAAATTGTCCTTTATTTTCATGATTACGCTTTTGGCATAATTTCTGACATACTAAGGCGAAATCAAGTGAAATTCATAATGTTTAACTTTAAATAATTTTAAAATGGCAAAATTGAAGATTAAACCCCTGGCAGACCGCGTTCTGGTTGAGCCGGCACAGGCAGAAGAAAAAACTGCAGGTGGAATCATTATTCCTGATACTGCTAAAGAAAAACCGCAGAAAGGTACCGTAGTTGCTGTCGGCCCCGGTAAAAAAGACGAACCCATGACAGTTAAAGTTGGTGATGTTGTTCTTTACGGAAAATATTCAGGAACAGAGATCACCGTTGATGGTGGAAATTATCTTATTATGCGCGAATCCGATATCGTCGCTATTATCTGATCATCATTGGCATTCATGAATAATTCACAGTGTAACTTTTAAAACAAAATTAGAGATGGCAAAGGATATTATTTTTAATATTAAAGCAAGAGAGTCCCTGAAGAAAGGGGTTGACGAACTCTGCAATGCAGTAAAGGTGACCCTTGGCCCCAAAGGCCGTAATGTGATTATCGAAAAATCATATGGTTCACCCGTCGTAACCAAGGATGGTGTTACGGTGGCAAAAGAAATTGAATTGAGGGATCCTATTGAGAACGTAGGTGCGCAGATGGTGAAGGAAGTTGCTTCCAAAACCAGCGACCTTGCAGGTGATGGCACAACCACAGCTACCGTTCTTGCCCAGTCGATCTTTACAACAGGCCTTAAGAACGTTACCGCAGGTGCAAATCCAATGGACCTTAAACGCGGAATTGACAAAGCGGTTATCGAAGTCATCAAGTCACTGAAAGCCCAGACCAAACAGGTTGGCGACACAATGGAAAAGATCCAGCAGGTTGCCACCGTTTCGGCCAATAACGATACTTTCATCGGTAAGATGATTGCCGAAGCAATGGAAAAAGTAAAGAAAGAAGGCGTAATTACAATCGAAGAAGCAAAAGGCATAGAAACCACCGTTAAGGTTGTTGAAGGCATGCAGTTTGACCGCGGTTATATCAGCCCGTATTTCGTAACCGATACGGAGAAGATGGAAGTTGTTTATGACAACCCCTACATCCTCATCTACGACAAGAAGATCTCAGTTATGAAGGACCTGCTTCCGATATTGGAAAAGGTTGTTCAAACCGGTCGTCCCCTTATCATCATTGCTGAGGATATGGAAGGTGAAGCTCTTGCAACCCTCGTGGTGAACAAGATCCGTGGAACTCTGAAGGTTGCTGCCATCAAGGCCCCCGGCTTCGGTGACCGCCGCAAGGAAATGCTCGAAGACATTGCCATCCTTACAGGTGGTACCGTTATCAGCGAAGAAAAAGGATATAAACTGGAAGATGCCACATTACAGTATCTTGGCCAGACCGAGAAGATGACTATCGACAAGGAAAACACAACCATCATCAACGGACAGGGCAAGAAGGCCGACATCCAGGGGAGGATAGGACAGATCAAATCACAGATCGAAAAGACCACCAGCGATTACGACCGTGAAAAACTGCAGGAACGTCTTGCAAAACTTTCAGGCGGTGTTGCAGTGATCTATGCCGGAGCTGCTTCCGAAATTGAAATGAAAGAAAAGAAAGACCGTTTCGATGATGCTCTCCATGCTACCCGTGCTGCTATCGAGGAAGGTATCATCCCCGGCGGTGGTGTGGCTTTCATCCGCGCTATCAAGTCTATCGAAAAGCTGAAAGGTTCAAACGAAGATGAGAACACCGGTATCCAGATCATCCGCCGTGCACTTGAAGAACCCCTCCGCCAGATAGTGGAGAATGCAGGCCTCGAAGGCTCTGTGATCGTTCAGAGAGTGAAGGAAGGCAAAGATGATTTTGGATTCAATGCAAATACCGAGGAATATGAAAACCTGTTCCAGGCCGGCGTTATTGATCCTACCAAGGTTGCACGCGTTGCTCTCGAGAATGCAGCTTCAATCGCCAGCATGCTTCTGACTACCGAATGCGTGATCGTTACTCATAAAGAAGAAAAATCCCCTGCAATGCCCCCGATGAACCCGGGTATGGGCGGCATGGGTGATATGTATTAATAATCACATTGATTTGTTCAAAAAAACCCTGCGATTGCAGGGTTTTTTTTATGCCTTTTTTGTAGCTTTGAGAAAATGAATTCAGGAACAATTTTAAATCTCTGAACATGAGGGTATCAGTGTTAACAATCAATATATTATTGGGCTGTCTTTGCTTTTTTTCAGTTGCAGCGCAGACGGCAAGCCATGGTTTGCCTTTAGATCCCGAAACAAAGAAAATAAGCTATAAGGATGTTGTGACTCAGGAAGGCAATCCCGGGTACCTTTACGATAAGGCAATTCAATGGTTCAACTACTATTATCTCAGCCCTGCATCGATTTATTCGGTCCAGGACAGGGTTAACGGCAAAATTGAAGGACTTGGCCGGTTACGGATTTACAATAATGATATCAAAACCGGCACCCATACCGACGGCGGTATCGTTACCTACCTGATTAAAATCGAATTCAAGGAAAGCCGTTACCGTTATACCCTTACCGACTTTAACCTCAAATTGGCTTCACGTTACCCCATAGAAAAATGGATGAACAAAGAGGACCCATTGTATAACCCCAACTGGGATGCATACCTTTACCAGGTCGATACTACTATGCAAAGACTGGTTTCGACACTGAAAGAAAAAATGAAACCGATAGTAGTCAAAAAGGATGAATGGTAACCCAGTTTCCGACATCCGTGATCTTTCACCTGAAGAACTAAAGTCCTTTTTTCTTGCCAAAAAAGAAAAGTCTTTCAGGGGAAGCCAGGTTTATGAATGGCTCTGGAAAAAGCAGTGTGGGTCGTTTGAGGAGATGAGCGACATTCCGAAGTCTGCCCGGGAATTATTGAAGAGCAATTTTACCTTTCACAGGGCGATCCCTGCAAGGACCCAGGAAAGCCGGGACGGGACGGTAAAAATCGGTTTCAGTCTTTACGACGGCTCAATGGTCGAAGGTGTGCTCATTCCTTCAGGCGGGAGGTATACGGCTTGCGTTTCATCCCAGGTGGGCTGTCCGCTTGGCTGCCTGTTCTGTGCGACCGGCCGGCTTGGCTTCATCAGGAACCTTTCATCTGCAGAGATCTTTGACCAGGCAGCCTGCCTGAATAAGCTGGCCCTTGAACGCACCAAAAGCCCGTCAGGTTTGTCGAACATAGTTTTCATGGGAATGGGCGAGCCCCTTCTCAATTACGGGAATGTCATGAGATCAATTGAAATGTTTACTTCTGCGGATGGCATGGGTATGTCGCCCCAGCGGATCACGGTTTCAAGTCTTGGGATACCGAAAATAATACGACGACTGGCCGATGACAGGGTAAAATGCCATTTTGCACTTTCCCTGCATTCCGCAGTAAATGAAAAAAGGAACAGAATAATCCCGTTTAATTTATCGCACCCGGTTGAGGAACTAAAAGATGCATTGAAATATTATTACAGTAAAACCGGCAGAAGGTTTACAATTGAGTATATCCTCTTTAAAGATGTCAACGATTCAATTACTGATGCCGCTGAGCTTGCTGCCTTCTGTAAGAATTTCCCGGTAAAGGTCAACCTGCTTGAATATAATGAGGTTCCGGAAACAGGGTTTTATAAAACTTCACAGGAGAGACTGCAGGCTTTTGCAGGTTTCCTGGAAAAGAAAAACATGGTAGTGAACATCCGTAAAAGCCGGGGGAAAGATATAGATGCTGCCTGCGGACAATTGGCGGGGAAAACAAAAAGCGAAATAGCGAAGTAGCGAGGTGGCGAAATTTAAAAAGTCAGGCTTGGAATTATAAAATCAGTAACAAAGGAAATAAAATGTTTTTCGCTACTTCGCTATCTCGCTACTTCGCTACTTATTAAAGATCATACTTATGACAATAAACACATTCACAATCTCCGGCAACATCGTAGATGTTATCGGGAAAAGGATTTTCACAGGCAGCATTTTTGTTGAAAACGGAGTCATTAAAAGGATTACCGAAGGCCCAGTTTCAGAGGATCATTACATACTTCCAGGCCTGATCGATGCGCATATTCATGTTGAAAGCTCAATGCTTATCCCCTCGGAATTTGCAAGGCTGGCTGTTGTTCATGGCACTGTCTCGACGGTTTCTGACCCCCATGAGATCGCAAATGTGCTTGGGATCCCGGGTGTGAGGTTCATGATTGAAAATGGGAAGAAAGTCCCGTTCAAATTTAATTTCGGAGCTTCTTCATGCGTTCCGGCCACTTCATTTGAAACAGCAGGGGCAGCAATGGGAATCGAGGAAATAGAAGAACTTCTTTCGATGAAAGAGATCAAATATCTTTCAGAGATGATGAATTATCCCGGGGTGTTATTAGGGGATCCCTTGGTTCTGACAAAGTTGAAGCTTGCCAGAAAATATGGAAAACCTGTCGATGGGCATGCCCCTGGCCTGAAGGGAAATGAGGCTGCAAAATATATAGCGGCCGGGATTACTACTGATCATGAATGTTTCAGCAGGGAAGAAGCACTTGATAAAATCAGTCACGGAATGAAGATACTGATCAGGGAAGGCAGCGCTGCCAAGAATTTCAATGAACTCTGCAGCCTGGTGGATGAGTTCCCCGGTATGGTGATGTTCTGCAGCGATGACAAGCATCCTGATGATCTTGCAGAAGGACATATAAATGAAATAGTCAAACGTGCCCTGGCGAAAGGACTCGACCTGTTTAACGTATTGAGAGCCTGTACTTTTAACCCGGTGAAGCATTATAACCTGGATGCCGGACTGTTAAGGGAAGGAGATGATGCGGATTTTATCCTCGCCGATAATCTTAAGGATTTCAGAATCCTGGGAACCTGGGTGAGGGGGATCAAAGTAGCTGAGACCGGCAAAACACTCATAGCAACGGTGCACGATACGCCATTCAATAATTTCAATATTAATGAGCAATTGCCGATGAGTATCCGGGTGATGCACAAACCTGGCAATATCCTCGTCCAGGATGCGTATGACGGGCAGTTAATAACAGGTGCAGCGGTAGTTGAACCCAGGATAGAAGGGGGTTGTGTTGTAAGTGATCCGGAGAGGGACATCCTGAAGCTGGTGGTTAAAAACAGGTATGCTGAAACACCTGCAGGCATTGGGTTTATCCGCGGACTGGGATTAAAACGGGGTGCATTCGCTTCATGCGTTGCCCATGACAGTCATAATATAGTGGCCTCTGGAACTGATGATGAGTCCATTACACGGGCCATCAACCTGATCATCAGGAACAGGGGAGGGATATCCGTAGTTGACGGGGAAAAGGATGAAGTCCTGCCTTTGCCATTTGCCGGGATCATGACTGTTGAAGACGGGTATGCCGTGGCAGAACAATATCGTAAAATGGACCAGCTTGTTAAGGCATTAGGCAGTAATGTAAGGGCACCTTTTATGACACTTTCGTTTATGGCCTTGCTGGTAATTCCCCAGCTGAAACTTAGTGATAAAGGGCTTTTCGACGGTAAAAACTTCGTTTTCACCGATCTGTTTAAAATTTAACAGAAAAAAACATGTACATATTTAGGAGCGTGAGATATTCTTTTTATATTTGCTCAGAAATTAAAACTTTATTACCATGAAGAAGAAACCTGCACTTGATCTACAGAAACTGGAAACAGCCGCCAGTAAACTCAGAGCTATGGCTCACCCTATGCGTATTGCTATTATCGACCTTCTTACAGATAACAAGAAACTTACGGTCACCGAGATTTACGAAAATCTCAACATCGAACAGGCATCCGCATCTCATCACCTGAACATCCTTAAAAACAAAGGTATCCTGGAGTCAAAAAGAGATGGTAAAATGATCTTTTATTCCTTGAAAATTACGACTTTGGCGCAGGTGATCGATTGCATCAACAGGTGTGTCCTGGCATAGTTGTTAGATTCAAGGAGCCCATTTTTCCTCAACATCCCAATTCGCTCTTATTTCAAGTACTTTCGGAAGAAACATTACTTCTTCGGGCTGGATTTTCTTTCTGAAATTTCCCGTATCCCATTTGCCGTTATGATTTCGGTCATAAACGGCTTTTACCTTGAATTTTCCGGGGTTTAGATTTTCAAACCTGACCTTCCCGTTAGTCCTGATCTTTTTTTCAGCGAGGAAGACATCCTTATCATTAAGAAGCTGGATCAGATAATCTCCCTGTCGCTTTGAAATGTCTATATCAATAATCAGGTTGCCGAATTCCCTGGACTGGCGGGTCTTGAATTTTCTTTTGATCGTATCATTCGCAAAACCATTGATCCCTGTAAATACAGAATCGGGGATAAAGAGCGAATAACTCTTGTCTTCTTTCCACTTGTTTTCGATAACCATCATCCTTTTCAGGCTGTCGGTAAAATAGATCTTTGGCTTAAGGGTGTCTTTGTCCTGGGTAAGACATATCCTGCTGAAATCTGCCTTGGCCAGGGGCTGTGAAAATGTCAGGATATAATTACCAGCAAACTGGTTAAGATTTGATGAATAGGTATTATCGCTGGTAATAAGATAATTTTTTACCAGGTCTTTTTTCTTTGAGGTGTTTTCCTTCGACGATACATCGAGCCTGACAGTGTCGAGCACCCTGCTCCCTTCCGATATACTGAAGATGATGGAATCCATTGCCGGGTCGGTAAGCCAGAGATAAAGCGTATCCCGATGAGGCGTGAACTCACGAAGCGCCCAGGGCCTGGTGCTGTCACCCCTCAGTGTTTTCATGCTATACGATTTCAGGGGAAACCTGAAAACGAGCAGTGCAAGACCTTTTTTAAGGACTGTGTATTTCTGCAGTCTCTGAACTGAATCTATATCATCGAACAGGAAGAGTTGATAATCAGTAAATACCGGCTTTTGGGAAAGGGTGTCCTTGTTAGTAGAATCAATTTTGACTTTTGATATCCCCGACGCGGCAATTAATTTCACATTCCTGACTTTAGTAGTATCTGTAGGTGGTTTCAGGCTGTCTTTTTTGATCTTTATAGTATCTGCACTTGGTTTGGGAATATAATAAGGGTGTACAATACTGTCGCTGAAAGCTATTTTCTCAGCCCCCGGTTCAAATATCAGGTTCCCGTTCTGGTCGGCCAGGGCAGTTAATTTCATAAGGGAGGCTTTCAGGTTGTGAAATGTGAATCTCCCTTTTTCGTCGGTTTTGGTAATATAAAACGGTTTGACTTTGAGAGGCAGGGAGTCCAGAACTATGGTGTCGTAGCAGTCAATATAAAGCATAGCAAACACGTCTTTCTGGGGGCTCAGGTCAAAAGCGTTAACAACGGATCCGCGCAGGCTCAGGGAATCGATGTAAGGCCCGGTACTGAACACATAGGAGAATCCTGTAAAGATGTTATTTTCAGTTATATCGGAAATTGATTTCCCGAAATCGATGGAATAGGTTGTGTTGGTGGCAAGGGTGTCTTCGATTTTAATTACAAGGCTTTTCCCCCTGATTTTGATATCGGGCGGATGTTTAAGCGGGGGTGAAACGTTGAGTTCAGCTGCCTGGTTTTTAATTGCAATAAATTCATTGAAATCAATCCTGATGTTTTGGTCTTTAAAATTTGTTGTGAAATTAGGAGGATCGGATTTCAGTACTTTAGGAGGTTTGGTGTCTTTTGGGCCTCCTTCAGGTGCCACCGGATTTGCGCACCTCCATGTAAGAAAGCATAGCAATAAGAAGGAAAGAAATATGAGGATTCGGGTATGTTTCATATAAACAGCAAGGCCGGCCTTTTCGCTTCCAAAATTACCAATCGTTTTTGTATCATCTATGTTTTTTTTATTAATTTTGACGTGAAATTTCCGACAGATCAGATTATTCATTGTTAATTTACAAACAATCACCTTATGTCAGGTCACAATAAATGGTCAACAATAAAACGTAAGAAAGGGGCTTTGGATGCAAAGCGTTCAAAGATCTTTTCAAAGATCATTAAAGACATTACAATATCTGTTAAGGAAAGCGGAGCTGATCCTGACGGAAACCCGAGGCTCCGCCTTGCAATCTCAAATGCCAAGGGTGCTTCGATGCCGAAGGAAACAATCCAGAGGGCTATCAACAAAGGCGCGGACAAGGATGCTGCCGCCCTTCATGAAACTACTTATGAGGGTAAAGGACCTCACGGGATCGCAATTTTTGTTGAAGCAACCACCGACAACCTGCAGAGAACGGTTTCTAACATCAGGGCTCATTTTAACAAACACGGCGGTGAATTGGGAACGAACGGATCCCTGGCTTATCTCTTTGACCGTAAAGGTGTTTTTGTCATTCCCAAAGGAACGCTTGTTCAGGATGAATTTGAAATGGAGATCATCGACGCAGGTGCCGAGGATATTTCAGTTGATGACGAGACCTTTACAGTTACCACGGCCATGGAGGATTTCGGTTCCATGATGAAGAAAATTGAGGCTATGGACATTGAGCCAGAAAGCGCCTCTTTGCAAAGGATCCCTAAAACCTATGTTACACTTGAAGTGGACCAGACAAGAAAAGCACTTAAACTGATAGACATTCTTGAAGAAGATGAAGATGTGGGGAATGTCTTTCACAATCTTCAGATCAGTGATGAAATGGCAGATTTACTCTGAAAACAAAAAACCCGGTTCAACACCGGGTTTTTTTATGAGTATTCGGTTTTTTAAACTTCACAGATAAACTGGGTAAGGTTAATCCCCTTGTTCAGGTCCAGTTTTTTCCTCAGCCTTATACGTGAAATTTCAGTACTTGGAGCGGTTATCTTGAGAATATGTGCAATTTCCTTGGTGTTCAGGTTCATCCTCAGGAGGGCACACAGTTTATGATCATTGGGTGTTAGCTGGGGGTGCAGCTTCCTCAGACGGTCGAAAAACCCAGGGTGTATCTTTTCGAAATGAGCTTTTATCCTGTACCAGTCGTTATCGAACTTGATATTGTCGTCTATAGTCTTCAGCACTTTTGCAATCTCATTCCTGGTGATGATCTTCTCATTTTTCAGCAGGCGGTTGATGTCTTTCTTGATCAGGCCTATGATCTTATTTTTCTGACTGATGAAGATGGTAGACGTAGCTAACTCGCGGTTAATCAGGTCAAGTTCCATCTGATGTTTTTGTTTCAGCAACTGGTTCACCTTTTGTTCCGCCCTGATCCTTTCCTGCAGCCTTTGATTGCGTTCTTTTTCGGCTTTCTTACGCAGTTCGATCTCAATCTTGAGTTCCGAGATGATCCTTTCGTTGGTCATCTCAAGGTTCCTCTGGTAATTGGCTACTTCGATTGCAGCCCTGATCTGGTCAAAATCGACAGGTTTGAACAGGTAAGCGTAAGGTTTAAGCGAGAATGATTTGGTAAACACCTCAACTTTGTTCATTGACGTGAGAAAGATGATACCGCAGTTGGAGTTTTCGGTAATTATCCTGGCGGCTTCAATGCCGTCCATTTTCCCGGCGAGTTTGACATCCATGATCACGATGTCAGGTTCTTTCTTTTGTTCCTTCAGAGTTGTAATATTCTCAACCGCACTTTCACCTTTGATATCAATGCCCAGGATTTCGTAACCCTGCTCTGATAATTTGGCTTTAAGGTCATGAGCAATGATCAACTCGTCTTCTACGATATAAATGCTGATGGGAGCCATGTTTTTTTTATTTTGGTTAAAACTTAAAATCAGCTTTAGTAACAATATTAAATGTATCGATGGCAATGACCAGTTCTTCATTGGTCGGCATTACCATCGCCAGGACTTTTGACCCCGGTTTTGTAAGAATTGCTTCCTTCCCGCGTATGCCTTCATTACGTTCAGGATCGAACTCAACGCCGAGAAAATCCAGGTTATTGAGTATCCTTCTTCGGGTGTCACAATCGTTTTCCCCAATTCCCCCGGTAAAAATAATGAGGTCGACACCCCCCATGGCAGCTGCATAGGATCCGATATATTTCTTTACCCTGTAAGCATACATGTCGAGCGCCAGCTGTGCCCTCTGCACACCCTGTTCTGCAGCCATCTCAACATCACGCATGTCATACGAGATCCCTGAGATCCCGCAAACGCCGCTTTGCTTGTTGAACAGGTTATTGGTGTCTTTTATGCTGAGATTTTCCTTTTCGGCAATAAACAGCAGTACTCCAACATCTACATCACCAGTACGGGTGCCCATCATAAGCCCTTCAACAGGAGTGAATCCCATGGAAGTGTCTATCGATTTTCCATTTTCAACGGCCGCGATGGATGAACCATTTCCGAGATGACAGGTGATGATCTTTACCGAGTCGTATTTCCTTCCAAGGTACCTGCATGCCTTTTCTGCAACGTATTTATGTGATGTGCCGTGATAACCGTAACGGCGGATCCTGTACTTTTCATAATATTCATAAGGCAGGGGATACAGATAGGCATGCTGAGGCATGGTCTGGTGGAAAGAGGTGTCAAATGTTGCGACCTGGGGTACTCCCGGCAATATGGCTTCCATGGATAAAATGCCTTTCAGATTTGCAGGATTATGAAGGGGTGCAAGTTCAATGCACTTTTCTATCCCGGCCTTGACTTCTTCGTCGATCTGAACACTGGTCTTGAATTTCTCACCCCCGTTAACCACCCTGTGACCGACGGCTTCAATCTCATTAATGTCAGTGATTACTCCGTACTCAGGATGCCTGAGAGTGTCGAGTATGAGATTGATCCCGTCCTGATGGTCGGGGACTGGTTTAATGATTTTATACTTATCTTTACCTGTGACCTGGTGCAAAAGTTCGCTTTTCTCCAGGCCAATCCTGTCGAGTAATCCTTTAGCCAAAAGCTCGGCTTCCGTTTCAATGTTAAAAAGCCGGTATTTGATCGAAGAGCTTCCGCAGTTTAATACGAGAATTTTCATAAGTTATGCAAGTTGCTTATAGTAATTTTAGCTTGATTTTTAGTTAACTGAGCTATAAAGAATCATTTTTGTTAGGGTAGACAAACTTACGACTAAAATACATAATTCCAAAGGGAAGAAGAAAAATAATTAAGGAATTTTTATGGTGATTGTTATATAATTAAATATCAGGTTTTTCCCCTTTTGGTCAGGTTATCTCAATTAAGATTGTATTTTTGACCTGAAAATTTCATTGCAAACATTTTCTTCAGATGGCCCTGATCAATTCGGTTATTTCATGGTTGATGAAGCAGAGGATTCACCAGATCGAGCTGTTCATGAAATATCCCCATGAGGTTCAGGTGGAACTGCTGAAGAGGCTCCTCAGCTCCGCAAGAAACACCGAATGGGGAAAGCTTTTTGACTTCCGGTCGATACAGACTTACGAGGAATTCAGGAACCGTGTGCCGTTGAATGATTATGATTCACTAAAGCCCTGTATCGACAGGCTGAGGCAGGGAGAACAGAACATCCTCTGGGCTACCGAGATTAAATGCTTTGCAAAATCTTCAGGCACCACCAATGATAAAAGCAAATACATCCCGGTAAGCCAGGAGGCTCTTGAAGAATGCCATTTCAAGGGAGGAAAGGACCTTTTATCGATCTATTGCAACAACCATCCCGACACCAACCTGTTTGCGGGAAAAGCCATTGCCATGGGAGGCACCCACCAGATCGTTGAAGTGAACAATGAATCTTATTACATGGGCGACCTGTCGGCAATCCTGATACAGCATCTGCCTGTATGGGTGGAGTATTTAAGGACACCGGGTCTTTCTATCGCCCTTATGGATGAATGGGAGTCCAAGATCGAGAAGATGGCGGCGGCAACTGTTCAGCATGATGTCACCAATATCTCTGGAGTTCCGTCCTGGACCCTTTTGCTTCTGAAAAAAGTGCTTGAGATCACAGGCAAACGGAATCTGATTGAGGTGTGGCCGAATTTTGAACTATATATTCACGGGGGCGTGAATTTTATTCCCTACAGGGAACAATTCAGGAGGTTGTTGCCTTCCGACAAGGTGAATTACCTTGAAACCTATAATGCCAGTGAGGGATTTTTCGGGATACAGGACAGGGTGGGGGCCAACGATATGCTGCTGATGCTTGATTACGGTATATTCTATGAGTTTATTCCTCTTGTGGATGGCGGTTACGATACTTCGGGCGTGATCCCGCTGAATGAAGTCCGGACAGGCGTCAATTATGCTGTTGTCATCACTACCAATGCCGGTTTATGGCGTTATATGCTTGGCGATACCGTAAAGTTCACGTCAGTGATGCCATACCGCATCCGGATAACCGGACGTACAAAGAATTTTATCAACGCATACGGGGAAGAACTGATCATCGATAATTCGGAAAAAGCTTTAACTGTTGCGTGCAGCAGGTGCAATTCTATGGTCAGTGAATATACCGCTGCCCCTGTTTATTATGGTGAGCAAAGAGGGGCTCATGAGTGGCTTATTGAGTTTGAAATTGAACCTGAAGACCTGGGGTTTTTCACCGAAACACTTGACAATGCTTTGAAGTCGCTGAATTCCGATTATGAAGCAAAGAGGTATCACGACCTTTTGCTGGGAGCGCCTATGATACATGTTATACCCAAAGGCACATTTTACGAATGGCTAAAGATAAAAGGCAAGCTTGGGGGTCAGAATAAAGTTCCCCGCCTTGCCAATGAACGGAAATATGTGGATGAGATTCTCGCCATGCTTCAGCCAAACCAGAGCAGTAAACCTTCCTAAATTCTTCATGGTATTTGTCCAGTTCATAAAATTCATGTAGGTTTGACAGTAAATTCCGATATATGCATATTGCCGTTGCTGGAAATATAGGCTCAGGAAAAACAACCCTTGCCGGACTGCTTGCCAAGAACCTGAAATGGGAAGCACATTTCGAGGATGTGGACACCAACCCATACCTGCATAGTTTTTATGAAGACATGCAAAGGTGGTCGTTCAACCTCCAGGTTTACTTCCTGAACAGCCGGTTCAGGCGTATCATCGAAATAAGGAAGTCGGGAAAGACTGTGATTCAGGACCGCACGATTTATGAAGATGCACACATTTTTGCACCTAACCTGCATTCGATGAACCTGATGAGCACAAGGGATTTCGAAAATTACAAGTCATTGTTCGAACTGATCAGTTCACTGATCAAACCTCCCGACCTTGTCATTTACATCAGGGCCACTGTGCCGACTCTCGTGAATCAGATCCAGAAAAGGGGAAGGGAATACGAAAGTGCTATCAGGATAGATTACCTGAAAAACCTCAACGATATGTATGAGGACTGGGTGGAGAATTATAATTTCGGGAAGATCCTTATCATCGATGTCGACAACCTGAAATTCAATGAAAATGCAGAACACCTCGGGGTTGTCATCGATAAGGTGAATGCCGAACTTCACGGTCTGTTTTAGTGCCCCGGGTGGATGAAAGTTCTAGGAATCATACCGGCACGTTATTCTTCAACAAGATTTCCCGGCAAACCCCTGGTGGTCATCGATGGTAAAAGCATGATCAGGAGGGTCTATGAGCAGGCTCTGTCATGCACAAGCCTTTCGGAGGTGATCGTTGCAACCGACGACACCGGCATTGAAAATCATGTCATTTCTTTCGGAGGTAAAACCATGATGACATCTTCAGCTCACAGGAGCGGAACAGAACGGTGCCGTGAGGTTTGCGAAACCATGCGCAAACAGGGAACAGAGTTCGATGTGATTGTAAACATCCAGGGCGACGAGCCATATATTCATCCCGGCCAGATAGAGCAGGTGATAGGCTGCTTCATTACAAAGGAAGCCCTGATAGCATCTCTCATGAAAAAGATTACCTCTGCAGAGGAGCTCCACAATCCCAATGTCGTGAAGGTGCTTGCGGGAATACACGGGAACGCACTCTATTTCAGCCGTGCTTCAGTCCCCTTTGTGAGGGGTGCTGTAACTGCAGAATGGCTTGGACGTCACGATTTTTTCAAGCATATCGGGATCTACGGCTACAGGCCGGATGTCCTGGATGAGATCGTGAAACTTCCTCCTTCACCGCTGGAAACAGCAGAATCACTGGAACAGCTCAGGTGGCTGGAGAACGGGTTTGACATCATCCTTGAAGAAACCGGATATGAGAGTGTTGCCATTGACAGTCCTGCCGATTTATTAAAACTTACTAACAGGGGCTAAGGCTTAACACCTCATTTACGTATCTTCGCATCAGGTATTCTGGAATTATGGATGTGCGATTAATTATAGCCAGGTTGTTGGAGGAACATGACTGTGTGATCCTTCCGGGTTACGGCGGTTTTATCGGCAATTATGCTCCTGCGCGCATTGATCCGGTAAGCCATTCTTTTATTCCTCCTTCCAAAAAGATATTATTCAATATAAACCTGAAGCAGAACGATGGTTTATTATGTAACCGTTTAGTTACAGATGAAGGAGTGTCGTATGCCGATGCACTGGCCCTGGTGAATGAGACCGTCACCAGCATCAGGCATATGGTTAAAAGCGGGAAGTCGTTCATCATTCCTGAAGTGGGAAGGCTTTTTGCCGGCCGTGAAGGCACTTTGCAGTTCGAACAGGCAAAGGATTACAATCTCTTGCCGGATGCCTTCGGATTACAGACTTTTATCTCGCCTCCCGTCAACAGGAATTCATATACTGCAAGGTTTGAACAGGCCATTGTGCCCCAGCAAAGGGATATCTCCCCTCCAAAGAGGCAATTCCCCCGTTCCCTTAAGTGGGCTGCAATGCTTGCAATTCCTATTGGAGCTGCTGCCATCATCGGGATAACACAGTATGACAAACTCAGAAATCCTTCGGTAAACAATGCAGGTATCCTGAGTTCGGTGTTCACGCGTTTCTCCGAATCTTCACTCGATGAGAAGAAGGATGCTCCTGCACAGGGGCCCGAGATCAATTATGATTATGGAGCCATTCCTTCGATCTTCAGCGAACCCGAACCCACAGCTGCTGTTGCAGCCAAACCTGCCATTGAACCGGGGAAGGATCTTACAGCAGATGCTGCCAAACAACCGGCCGCCAGGATCCCCGAGAATAATACCATCAAGAAAAGTCTTGTTAAAAAGGAGCCCATACTGATTACTGATACGGATGATAACTCCCCGGCAACATACTCTGAAACAGCTTCATCCCCTGTTCATGAAAAGATCAGTAAAGATGATAATTTCGCAATTATCATCGGGGCTTTCAAAGTTCGTGAGAATGCAATGAAATGCATTGAGGATGCCGGTTCAAAAGGTATGAATGCCGGAATTTTTGATCGTTCCAGGACAGGGCTTTACCGTGTGGCTCTCACCACTACAAACAAGGAATCCCAGGCTGAGGGCCTGCTCAGCGAAGCCAGAGCGAAAGGATTCTCAGGCGCCTGGCTGCTTGCCAAATAGTTTTTCATGTGCCGAAAAAGAAACTGATCCATTTTCAGGAAAATCTGACATTTCCGTTTCTGTTTCAATTCAGGTTTCACGAGCTCAGTAAAGTATTTCACCTTAAAGGATTTTGGGGTGAGAAGTTCTTCGGGAATTCAAATCCCATCATCCTTGAATTAGGCTGCGGAAAAGGCGAATACACCATTGGGCTGGCAAAATCATATCCCGGCAGGAATTTCATCGGGATTGATGTAAAAGGAGCCCGTCTCTGGAGGGGGTGCAGGTCAGTGAAAGAAGAAAACCTGGGCAACGTGGCTTTCATCCGCAGCCAGATTGACCATCTTGAACATTACTTTGGCATTGGGGAAGTTTCAGAAATCTGGATCACCTTCCCTGACCCCCAGCCTGGAAAAGAGAGGAAACGCCTTACTTCACCCCGCTTTCTTGAGAAATATCAGAAGATCATGAAGCCCGGGGGAATTATTCACCTGAAAACCGATGACAGGAATTTTTACGAATATACTCTGACAGCAGCAGGAGAATATGGCAGTGAAATCCAGGTCTCTTCGGACGACATTTATAATTCCTTCAAGGCAGGGGATGAAACAAGATTTCAGACTCATTATGAAAATATCTGGCTTGGGATTGGGAAGAAGATATGCTACCTCCGGTTCAGCCTTAAAAACCACTAAAGATCGTTGTTTATGAAGAAGATTATTCTTTACGTTGTGATCCTGTTGAATTTCCTGCCATACCTCTTGAAGGCCGAGGAAGGCATGTGGCCTCCCATCCTTCTTAGCCAGAGGATAAACGAGATGCAGAAACTAGGTTTGAAGCTAAGTGCCGAAGATATATACAGCATAAATAACTCCTCGCTGAAAGATGCAATTGTGCAGTTTGGAGGCGGATGCACAGGTGTGCTTGTATCGGGAACCGGCCTGCTGCTTACAAACCATCACTGTGGCTTTGGGTCGATCCAGAGACAAAGCAGCCTGGAACATGATTACCTTAAAAAAGGGTACTGGGCCGGGTCCCCCGAGGAAGAGCTTCCGAATCCGGGCTTAACGGTGACTTTCCTGGTAAGAATGGAAGATGTGAGTGTAAAGGTCCTGGAAGGAGTTACTCCTTATATGAGTGAAAAGGACCGCGGCAATATCATCAAAAAGAACATCGATATTATCGAAAAGGAAAGTGTAAAAGGAACTGTCTTCGAGGCAAAGGTAAAACCCTTCTATAATGGCAACCAGTATTATTTATTTATCAACGAAGTGTTCAGGGATGTAAGGCTTGTTGGGGCACCGCCTTCAAGCATCGGTAGTTTCGGTGGTGATACAGATAACTGGGTGTGGCCAAGGCATACGGGTGATTTCTCGGTTTTCAGGATCTATGCGTCGAAGGATAACAAACCTGCGGAATATTCCAGGGAAAACGTACCCTACAAACCTAAAAAATATCTTTCTGTTTCACTCAGGGGCGTTGAAAAAGGAGATTTTACCATGGTATTCGGATTCCCCGGAACCACCAGGGAAAACCTGACTTCGTACGGCGTTGACCTGATTGCCTTCAAAGAGAACCCGCTGAAAGTGGCATTCAGGCAAAAGAGGCTCGACATCATTGAAGAAGCTATGAACGCTGATGCCCGGACCAGGATACAGTATGCTTCAAAACGGGCGGGGATAGCCAATGGCTGGAAAAAGATGATGGGGGAGACCCGGGGCATAAAGCAGATGAACACCCTTGAATTAAAGACCGAACAACAGGATGGTTTCATTGCCTGGGCCAATGCCGACCAGGAAAGGGCAAAAAAATACGGCAAACTACTTTCTGTTGCGGAGGGAACTTACTCACGTCTTTGTCCCTGCGACCTGGCGGGAATATACATTACCGAAGGATTCCAGGGCATAGAGTTGCTCAGATTCGCCGGAGGGTTCAGGGATATTGTAAAAATGGCCGAAAAGAAAGATACCAAGGAAGCGGATTTGGTTAAAAGCGCAGAAAAGCTCAGGGCTGCTGTCAGGCCTTTTTTCAAAGATTACCAGCAAAACCTTGACAAACGTATTGCAGTTGAATTGCTCAGCATGATATCGAATGGGATGGATCCTTCATTTAAACCTGGTTTTTTCGTTTCGGTCGAAAAGAAGCAACAGGGTGACTGGCAAGAATATGTTGACCACCTGTATGCGGTTTCAGTATTTGCTGACAGCGCAAGGCTTATAAGCATTCTTTCGGCTCCCGGGCTGAAGTCTTTGAGGAAACTTGCCAGCGATCCTGCCTATCAGCTTGCGGCGTCCTCATCCGCAGTCATGGAAAATAAAATTAACCCTGTAGTCACTGATTGCAACCGAACCATTGACAGCATTCAAAGGATTTTTATAGAAGGATTGATGATCTTCCGGGATAAAAAAACATGGTATCCCGATGCAAACCTGACACTACGGATTGCTTATGGAAAAGTTGATGATTATCATGGTGCCGACGCCGTCAGTTATAGTTATTTCACAACTGTAAAAGGCATACTGCAGAAGGAAAATCCTGATATCTATGATTATATTGTTGAACCTAAACTGAAAGACCTGATCCTTGGTAATAATTTCGGAATGTACGCCGATAAGGACGGGAGCATGCATGTTGCGTTCACAGCTTCAAATCATACCACCGGGGGCAATTCGGGCAGCCCTGTACTGGATGGTTCAGGCAGGCTTTTAGGTTTGAATTTCGACAGGAACTGGGAAGGGACGATGAGCGACCTTCAATATGATCCGGAACAATGCAGGAATATAGTTCTCGATATACGCTATTGCCTGTTCATTATTGACAGATTCGCAGGAGCAAAACGTCTTATTGATGAGATGGACCTGGTAAAATGATTTTAAGGCAAGGGGGCTTTATCCGAGAAGGTTTATCAGGGCGCCATTGATCGTTGGGTAGTTAAAATGAAATCCCATGGTGGTGAGTTTTCCGGGAAGTACCTTGTGACTTTCGAGTAAGAGCATGGCACCTTCCCCGTATATTAACCGGAGTACTTTCCCGGGGAGGGTAAGAAACACAGGTTGTTTCAGAACCTTACCAAGGGAAGCGCTGAAATCCCTGTTGTTCACCGGGAAGGGGCTCACCAGGTTGACAGGGCCTTTCAAGGATTCATGCTCGATGATAAACAGGTAGGCGTTAACAAGATCTTTGATATGAATGAATGAGATCAACTGCCGGCCATTTCCTACTTTTGCGCCAAGTCCCAGGCTGAACGGACGCTGCATTTTACTCAGAGCCCCTCCTCCATCTCCCAATACCATCCCCATTCGAGGGATGACTACCCTTGTAACTTCCGATGCTTTCATTGCTTCGTTTTCCCATTGCCTGCAAACTTCCCCCAGGAAACTTCCTGCATATGAAGTGCTGCTTTCGTCATGGGTATTCTGAGTGTCATAAATATCAATTCCGGAAGCTGAGATAAGAAGCCGTGGTTTGTCGGAACAGGCCAGTATGGAAGAAACAATTTTACCTGTGACATTCAAACGGCTGTCGAGTATCTCCTTTTTATACTCTTCGGTCCACTTTGAGGAGATGCTGGCGCCCGCAAGGTTGATAACCACATCGCAGCCTTCAATTTTTTCTTTAATGAATTCATCATCCGGCATGTTCAATGATTCCCTGTTGATGGATTTCACTGTCCAGCCATTTGCATGAAAAGCCCTCGTCAGGGCCGAGCCAATAAATCCTCTTGCTCCGCTGATCGAAACTATCATACTTTTTTTTGTAAAGTTAAGAAAGAAAATCCCTTATCGGCCCTCTTAATATTTTTAAGGAGAGGAATGCCGGCTGCCAATAATTATCTAAATTTGCTTACCTTTACTATGAAATAATACGCAAGCCGACAGAACATAAGTATGAGCAACAGCGAAAACTACGAAAAGCTATTCACGGAATTCCCGCCGATAACTACTGATGAATGGGAGAAAAAGATCAGTGCCGATCTGAAAGGTGCCGATTATGTAAAGAAATTAATCTGGAATACTGAAGAAGGGTTCCCGGTAAAACCTTATTACCGTGCAGAAGTCCTGAATGGGCTGGATTATATCGGCCAGATCAAACAATTGAATCCTGATATTTTCAGGAAAGGGAACGACTGGATCGTTCACCAGGACATACTTACTCAGGATATAACCGAAGCAAACAGGCTGGCAAAGGATGCAGTGAGCCACGGGGCAGGATCAATCGGGTTTAATGCCTCTGAAATTTCCACTCACAAGCAGATGTCGGTCCTTCTGGATGGAATAGATCTTGCCAAAACACGGATCTATTTTACGAGTTCAAAATCTTATCCGCTTACACTTGAACTTTTCTTTTATGAGGTCAGCGGTAAAAACCTGAGAGGCGAAGATCTCCGTGGAGGACTGAACTTTGATCCATTATCTTACCTTCTTCTTCATGGTGATTTTTACAAGAATTTCGAGAACAATCTTGAAGAAGCGGAGTATCTCCTTGACACAGTTATCAAACGTTTCCCTTTATTCAGGTCAATAACCGTCAACGGACATTATTTCCAGAATTCGGGTTCAACCCTTGTACAGGAACTGGGCTTCAGTCTTGCCCTGGCCAATGAATACCTTTCATCGCTTACTTCAAAAGGTTATACCGTAGATTCCATAGCTCCGCGGATGATGTTCCATTTTGCCTGCGGGTCAAATTATTTTATGGAAATTGCCAAACTCAGGGCTGCAAGGCTTTTATGGGCAAAGATTGTTGAGCAGTATCATCCTGAAGACCCCGCATCCATGGGAATGTTCATCCATACCTCAACTGCAGCCTGGAACAAGACCATTTATGACCCGTATGTGAATATGCTGAGAACTACCACCGAAGGGATGTCGGCTGCAATAGGACAGGCTGACTCGATCAACATAGGGCCTTTCGATATGCCATACACCCAGCCAGATGATTTTTCGTACCGCATTGCAAGGAACCAGCAACATATTTTCAAGGAAGAGTCCTATTTGAACAGGATCGCCGACCCCGCTGCAGGAGCTTACTATATTGAAAGCCTCACCAACAGCATTGCTCAGCATGCCTGGGAATTGTTCAGGAAGGTTGAAGGCATGGGAGGTATGATTGAAGCGGTGAAATCAGGTTTTATCCAGGATGAAACACTGAAGAATTGCATCAGGAAGGAAGGCGACATAGCCCAGAGGAAAACCGTTCTTGTAGGGACAAATGAGTTTCCTGAACTGAAGGAGATGATGTTTGAGAAAGTTAGTGTACATTCAGACCATGGCGGTGTAATTCAGGAGGGGAAGTATAAAAAGATACATCCTGTAAGAGTGGCAAGGGGCCTGGAACAACTGAGGCTTTCCACTGAGGAATTCGTTTTACAAGGAAACCGGAGGCCTGAAGTATTTCTCTTCACTTTCGGTAACCTCGCAATGATGAGGGCAAGAGCAGGTTTTGCAACTAATTTCTTTGGATGTGCCGGTTTCTTAGTCCATGATAATACAGGCTTCGAAACTATTGAAGCGGGCATTGACGCTGCAGCTGCAAATCAGCCTGGTATAGTGGTTTTCTGCAGTTCGGATGAAGAATATGAGGGGCTGGCGGGAAAGGCTGTCCCTGCATTGAAAGCTGCGGTAAAAAATCTTATTATTTGTGTAGCCGGATATCCTAAGGATAAGTTGGAAGCTTTGAAAAATGCGGGAGTGGATGATTTTATCCATATGCGCAGCAACCTGATAGAAAGCCTTGGTAAATTCAGCCGGCAAATTGGTATTCCGTTAAAATAACAAGTTAATTTCATGACTTTTATGGATCAGAATCAGACGACGAAAGGGAGTGAGCAGACAAAGGACAGGAAACTGGCGATTCTTGTTGTAGAAGATAATGCGATCAATCTGAGGCTAATTACTGCTGCACTTACAAGAGCCGGGCATAATGTAGATACTGCTACCGACGGCCAGATAGCCCTGGATAAGTTCAAGGAGAATTCCTACGATGCTATTTTAATGGATATCATGATGCCTGTCATGGACGGACTTACATCAACCAGGGAGATCAGAAAAATTGAATCTGAAAAAATCAGCGGGAAGGGAAACAGGGTTAAGATAATTGCCATTACCGCCAATGCTTTTGAAGATGACAGGAATAAATTCTTTGAAAGCGGCATGGATTTTTACATGAACAAACCGATCGAAATAGAAGAATTAAACAGGATACTGCAATTATAAAGAGATTAATCCTACAAAGGGAAACTGAGTGAAAAGAAGTTACTTTTTAAAGGTCATCATCATTCCTTCAGCCATTTATTTTATCATGGCTGCACTTTATACTCTGTTTACCAGCTATGATGAAAGGCAGAGGATTATTTCGGAGGTGGACCGCAGGCTGGTTGTTGCAGCTTCAAATGTAAAAACGGTACTGGACTCTGCTTTCTTTGACAGGGCTACTGATTCACTGAAGATTAGCAAAGAAGAGCATTTGCTGAACATCATCAAGCTCTCGGTCAATGCGAAAACTGCTGGGCTTACCTATCTTTACGCTACCGTGATCAGGAACGGCAAGGTGTATTTCATTGCTTCAAGCGCCAAGGACGAGGAGTTCCTCAAACACAAACTACCCACTTACTGGCAGGTTTATCCTGAGGCCACTCCTGAATTTGTTAAAACCATTGACTCGGACAAGCCCACTTTCGAGACATCGGAGGACAGGTGGGGGAAATTTGAAAGCGCGATCATATGCCAGACCTCACCGGGAGGGAATCGTTACCTGGTCGGGGCCGACATGGATATAAGTTACCTTAATGCCCTCATCATCTCACGGATTCCTGAAATTTTGCTTCGCGCATTTTTCTTCCTTGTCATCGTGCTGCCTTTCTTTTATTTTCTGACAAAATATTACAAGAAGCATACCCTGGTGCTGGAAGCTGAAATTCGGGATAGGATCAAAGCCGAAAAACAGCTTGAAGAGTACAAGACCCATCTTGAAGAAATAATGCAGGCCAGGACGGAACAGTTGCAGGAGGAGATCAGGGAAAGGAAACTGATGTCGGAGGAACTACAGGTTGCTAAGGAAATTGCAATTAGGGAGAGCCGTGCAAAATCCATCTTCCTTGCAAACATGAGCCACGAGATCAGGACTCCTATGAATGGTGTTATCGGTATGACCAACATCCTTATGGAAACCCAGCTTACCGATGAACAGAGGGAATACCTTGATATTATTGAGATATCAGGGACCAACCTTCTTTCCATAATCAATGATATTTTAGATTTTTCAAAGATTGAGGCAGGCCAGGTTGAGCTTGAGAATGTGGCATTCAACCTCCGACAGAATCTTGAAGAAGTGGTCAAAATGCTTCATTCAAGGGCTCAAGGCAAGGGCCTGAAGCTTTTCCTTTCCATATCATCCGAGGTGCCGGAGATGATCAAAGGAGATCCTGTAAGGTTGAAGCAGATCGTAATGAACCTGGCAAACAACGCCATAAAATTCACCAACGAAGGCAACGTCAGTATTTTTATTGAACCGGTATGGCAAAATGAGGTTCAGCTTATGATGAAATGCCGTGTGACTGACACAGGAGTCGGCATTTCTGAAAAAAGCCGTGAGAAATTATTTAAGGAATTTTCGCAGGCGGATGTTTCGACTACCAGGAAGTACGGGGGCACCGGCCTGGGACTCAAGATTTCCTATGACCTGGTGAGGCTTATGGGTGGAGAGATCGGCGTTGAAAGCGAGGAGGGTAACGGATCTGTGTTTTGGTTCACTGCCGGCTTCGGGAAAATGCTCAAAGCTGAACTGGAGAAGTTTGACCAGGAAAAACAGAAAGATGATGTAAAGGGTATTTCAATCCTGCTTGTTGAAGACAATTATATAAGCCAGAGGGTGGCAAGGACATCCCTGGAGAAGGATGGGTTTACCAACCTCGAGATTGCCGAAAATGGAAGGGTGGCAATCCGGATGTTCGAAAAGAAAGAATATGAGCTCATCCTGATGGATATCAGGATGCCGGTTATGGATGGTCTTGAGGCTACCGAGAAGATCAGGGAGTTAGAACGCAGCAACACCCAGAGAAGGCCATCATATATAGTAGCTTTTACAGCTTATGCAGTGGAAGGCGACAAGGAACGGTTCCTGGAAGCAGGAATGGATGATTACATTGCAAAACCTTTCATGCCCGAGGAGCTGGTCAGGGTGATCATGAAGTATGCAGGGAAAAGGGAATTCAGGAGACAAAAGGTCCTGCATATCTTGCTTGCAGAGGATAATAAAATCAACCAGAAGGTTGCCATCAAGACACTAGAAAGTTTCGGGCATACCATTGATCTGGCCGAAAACGGCAACCAGGTTTTGGACAAATACAAGTCGGGCAGCTATGATATTATACTAATGGATGTGGAAATGCCTGAGCTGGACGGTATAGAAGCCACAAGGCTGATCCGGAAAATGGAACGCGAGAGAATATTGGAAGGGGATACGAAACCAGGGATCAAGATAGTCGCATTAACTGCATCCACGACAAAAGAAGACCGCGAACGCTGTATTGTCTCGGGTATGGATGATTATATAAGCAAACCCTTCAGGCAATCTGAACTTGCACGTGCATTAAATGTATGAAACACTATAAGAACAATTAATTCAACTATGAAGAAACTGGTTGTCCTTTTTTCGATTTTTCTTTTATCACTTCATTGCCTTTATGCACAAGATGAGGTGGTCCAAAAAGAAGCCGAAGAATCTGTAAACGATAAGTCGGTTACGCTGAATTTCGGAGCCGATGTAATGAGCCGTTACATTTGGCGCGGTATAGATTTCGGGAATTCACCTGCAATACAACCCAGCCTGTTTTTAAGCTGGAGAGGACTGAATGTCGGAGCCTGGGGTTCATATTCCTTTGCACCTCACCGGTTACAGATCAATGATTCTGTTTCGGTGAACATGGGGAATTATACCGAAATGGATATGTATATATCCTATACTTACAAATGGTTCACACTGATGGTCTTTGACTACTTTGTCCCGAACAGCATCGACCCGAATTACACAGGGAATGAGCATTACCAATATTTCAATTATAACAATAAAACAACAGGTCATACATTTGAAATTTCCCTGGCCTTTGCAGGGCCGCAAGCGTTTCCGATCAAATTTTATGCAGGTACGCTGGTTTACGGTGATGATAAAGCCAAGGACAGCCTGGGAGCATACAGCAATACCAGCAAGAATAATTTCTCCACTTACCTCGAACTTGCTTATCCCGTTACTTTCCATAAGATAGACTTGAATTTCTTTGTGGGAGGAACACCTTTCGGAGGGAGCTGGTACGGTCCCAAAGCAGGATTTACTAATGTGGGGATCACGGCCAAGAGAGCCATCCCGATTACAAAAAACTATTCTTTGCCGGTACAGGCTTCGCTTATCACTAATCCTGCCGCTTCCAAAGTCTTTCTTGTATTCGGTATTTCTTTTTAGAACTATTTAAACTACACTGACTAGGATGAGAATTGATTTTAAGGATATTGATTTCCGCTCGGAAATGAGAATAAAAGGCAGCGACAACAAGCAATTGCAGGCTGCAGCAGAAGAGCCATGGATGACAGCCGAACAGATTCCTGTAAAGCCCATGTATTCGGCTGAAGACCTGGTAAATATGGAGCATTTGAATTATGCTGCTGGGATACCCCCTTTTCTGCGCGGTCCATATTCGACCATGTATGTCATGAGCCCCTGGACCATACGGCAATATGCAGGCTTTTCAACAGCTGAGGAATCCAATGCATTTTATCGCAGGAACCTCGCGGCAGGGCAAAAAGGCCTTTCCGTTGCATTTGACCTGGCCACGCACCGCGGTTATGACTCAGATCATCCCAGGGTGGTAGGTGATGTGGGGAAAGCTGGCGTTGCTATCGACAGCGTGGAGGATATGAAGATCCTTTTCGACCAGATCCCCCTGGATAAGATGTCTGTCTCGATGACTATGAACGGAGCCGTCCTTCCGGTCCTCGCATTCTACATCATTGCTGCGGAAGAGCAAGGTGTTCCGCTGGCCGAGCTCAACGGGACCATACAGAACGACATACTGAAGGAGTTTATGGTAAGGAATACCTATATTTATCCTCCGACCCCTTCAATGAAGATAATCTCTGACATCTTCGAATTCTCGGCCAGAAACATGCCGAAGTTCAATTCCATTTCAATAAGCGGGTATCATATGCAGGAAGCCGGGGCCACTTGCGATATCGAGCTGGCTTACACCCTTGCCGACGGACTTGAATACCTGAGGACCGGAATACGGGCCGGGATGGACATAGATGCCTTTGCCCCCAGGCTTTCATTTTTCTGGGCCGCAGGGATGAACCACTTTATGGAGATCGCCAAGATGCGTGCGGGGCGCATGCTCTGGGCCAAGCTGGTTAAGCAGTTCAACCCTAAGAATCCGAAATCAATGGCTTTGAGGACTCATACCCAGACTTCCGGCTGGAGTCTCACCGAACAGGATCCCTTTAATAATGTTGCAAGGACATGTATTGAAGCCCTGGCTGCAGCTTTGGGTCATACCCAGTCGCTGCATACCAATTCACTGGATGAGGCAATCGCCCTGCCAACCGATTTCTCGGCAAGAATTGCACGCAACACCCAGTTATACATTCAGCAGGAAACCCAGGTTTGCAGGTCGCTCGACCCCTGGGCAGGATCCTGGTATGTTGAATCGCTAACCAATGAAATCGCACATAAAGCCTGGACTCTTATCCAGGAAGTTGAAGCATTGGGCGGTATGGCAAAGGCAATAGAAACCGGCATCCCGAAAATGAGGATTGAGGAAGCATCTGCAAGGAAGCAGGCACGAATCGACTCGGGAAAGGACAAGATCATAGGCGTGAACCTTTACCGTCTTGATAAGGAAGCTCCTATCGATATTCTCAATATTGACAATACCGCAGTAAGAGAATCCCAGATAAAAAGACTTGAGCAGATCAAAGCCTCAAGGAATAATGAGGATGTAAAGCACTCCCTCGAGGCACTTACGCATTCTGCTGAAACAGGCGAAGGGAATCTGTTGTCACTTGCCCTTGATGCAGCCCGCAAGCGGGCCACACTGGGTGAGATTTCATATGCATTGGAAACAATTTATGGGAGGTATAAAGCTGTGATCCGTAGTATTTCAGGAGTGTATTCTTCGGAATCGAGTAATAGTGAATCATTCAAAAAGGCACGAGATCTGGCCGACAAATTTGCTGAACTGGAAGGCCGCCGGCCAAGGATCATGGTTGCGAAGATGGGACAGGACGGGCATGACCGTGGGGCCAAGGTGGTTTCGACAGGGTATGCCGATATAGGCTTCGATGTGGATATCGGGCCTTTGTTCCAGACACCGGCTGAAGCTGCCAAGCAGGCTGTTGAGAACGACGTGCATATACTTGGGGTGTCGAGTCTTGCTGCAGGTCATAAGACCCTTGTACCTCAGGTTATCGGCGAACTTTCCGCCCTGGGCAGGGAAGACATCCTTGTGGTCGTGGGAGGCGTTATCCCTCCCCAGGACTATGATTTCTTATACAAAGCAGGAACTGCTGCTATATTCGGGCCAGGGACGGTTATATCGGAAGCCGCTATAAAACTTCTTGAAATCCTTATTGAAAGCAGGAAGTAATCCTGCCAGATATGATATCCGAAGAAACAGAACGGTATTGCGAATTACATTCCAGTGCTGAACCTTCTTTCCTGTCGGCTCTTAACCGGGAAACACATCTGACACAAGTCTACCCGAGAATGATCTCCGGGCCCATGCAGGGATTGTTTTTGAGGTTCCTCTGTAATATAATCAGCCCGCAGAAGGTTCTCGAAATAGGAACTTTTACAGGGTACTCCACGATCAACCTTGCAATGGGCTGCCAGGGTCAGGTGCATACCATCGAGGTCAATCCAGAGCTTGAAACTATTATCAGGAAATACCTGAAGGAATCGGGTGTTGAAGATAGGGTGCACCTGCACTTCGGGGAAGCCCTGAATATCATCCCGACCCTGGCTGAAACCTGGGACCTGGTTTATATTGATGCCGACAAGCCAAACTATCTTGCTTATTACAGGATGGTGTTTCCATTGGTCAGGAAGGGAGGATGGATCATTGCCGACAATGCTTTATGGGACGGGAAAGTGATATCCGCAGGCAAAAAAGATAAAGAGACCCTGGGGATCATTGAATACAATGAATTTGTTCAGAAGGATGATAGGGTTGAGAACCTTCTCCTGCCTTTCCGCGACGGGATAATGATGGCAAGGAAAATTTAATCTGCCCTGTATTCGTACTTGACCTTGGCGAGATCTTCATTGGCCTTGACGATTTTTTTCTTCAGGTCTTCCTTGAAAATCAGAAGTTTCTGGTAAAGTGCCGGGTCTGATACAGCCAGGATCTCTGCAGCCAGGATAGCGGAGTTCATGGAAGCATTGATCCCTACTGTCGCCACGGGTATCCCCGGGGGCATCTGAACGATGGAAAACAGCGAATCAAGGCCTTCAAGGGTGGCCTTGATTGGAACCCCTATCACTGGAATCGAAGTCATAGCGGCGATCACACCAGGCAGGTGTGCGGCCATCCCTGCAGCTGCGATGATTACCCTGATCCCCCTTGCGTGTGCCCCTCGGGCGAATTCTTCGACTTTCTCGGGAGTCCGGTGGGCCGACAATGCGTTGATCTCAAATGGGATCTGCATATCATTCAGGAAATTTGCGGCAGCTTCCAGGATGGGAAGATCGGAAGTGCTGCCCATGATAATACTTACCAAGGCTTGCATATTTTACTTTTTTACAAAATTAGCCAGAAATTCAGATATCCGTAAATATATGACAGTGAAAAAATCATTGCTACCTTTGTAAGATGGTGAATCCGAATCAGCAAGCCGACCGCATCATGGTGAATGATAAATTCTTCCGCCTGTACCTGGGCAGGGAAGAGATTGATGAGATCGTAGCCCGGCTGGCTTCCGATATAGACAGTGATTATACCGGGAAAGTCCCGCTGATGCTGGGGATCCTGAACGGGGCATTTATTTTTGCATCCGACCTTGTAAGAAAAATGAAAATTCCCTGTGAGATATCTTTCGTCAAGTACGCTTCGTACAAGGGGATGGAAAGCGGGGGGAGCATCAACAGCCTGATAGGACTGAATGAAACGATCAGGGGCCGTGAAGTGATCATTGTTGAAGATATAGTGGATACAGGTCGCACCATGGCAAAACTCCTCGGTGATCTGAAGCTGTATGAACCTGCAAGTGTTCGTATTGCCTGTTTCTGCTTTAAAACCGAAGCATTCACTGAAAATTTTACTATTGATTACTGCGGATTGGAGATCCCTGATCTTTTTGTTGTTGGTTATGGCCTGGATTATGATGGATCGGGCAGGAATTTTCCGGATATTTACCAACTGGACAACTCGAAGTGAAACTTTAAACTCAAGATAAACATGTTCAATCTCATTCTTTTCGGGCCTCCGGGAGCGGGCAAAGGCACTCAGGCAGTGAAAATTGCGCAGAAGTATAACTGGAAACATGTCTCAACAGGCGACATCCTCCGTTCTGAAGTCAGTCAGGGAACCACACTTGGCCTGCAGGTAAAAGCTGTTATGGAAGCCGGTCACCTGGTGTCGGATGAGCTTCTGATCGAGATTATGAGGTCGGTTTTCATGAATAATGAAGATGCAGGTGGTTTTGTGTTTGACGGATTTCCGCGCACCCTGAACCAGGCTCATGAACTGGACAAGCTTTTATGCAGGCTGAACCATTCGGTGAAACAGGTGATCTCTCTCGAAGTGGACGAGGAAGAACTGGTTACAAGGTTGTTGAAAAGAGCAATGGAGCAAGGCCGGGTGGACGACACCGAAGAAGTCATCAAGAACAGGCTGGTGCAGTATCACAAACATACCAAGCCCCTCCAGCAATATTACATGGATAAAGGCATTTACACTGAAGTTCATGGTGTAGGAGGGATTGAAGATATCTTCGGGAGCCTGTGCAAGGCAATTAAAAAGTAACAATAAAGAAATAAGGAATTCATGGCTGAATCTAATTTTGTCGATTATGTGAAGATCTTTTGCGCCTCTGGCAACGGGGGAGCAGGGTCCAAGCATTTCCTCAGGACCCGGCTCACCTCAATGGGTGGGCCCGACGGAGGGGACGGTGGCAGGGGAGGCCATATTATTCTGAGAGGCAACACTCAGTTCTGGACGCTTCTGCATCTTAAATTCACAAAACATATCAAGGCTGAACATGGTGTTCACGGCAGCAGGAACCTGCAAACCGGGGCAATGGGCAAGGATGTATATATCGACGTCCCCCTGGGAACTGTGGCAAGGGATGCAGAAACCATGGCTTTTGAATGTGAGATAACCGAAGACGGGCAGACTCACATCCTGGTACCAGGCGGAAGGGGAGGGCTTGGGAATGACCATTTCAAATCGGCAACCCACCAGGCACCGAAGTTTGCCCAGCCCGGAGAACCCGGGCAGGAAGGCTGGAAGATCCTTGAGCTAAAACTGCTTGCCGATGTGGGGCTCGTCGGGTTCCCTAATGCAGGGAAATCCACCTTGTTATCGGTAATATCAGCAGCCAAACCCGAGATAGCTGACTATCCGTTTACAACCCTTGTCCCTAACCTGGGGATGGTAAGTTACCTCGAGAACAAATCCTTTGTGATGGCCGATATACCGGGAATCATCGAAGGAGCGCATGAAGGGAAAGGAATAGGTTTAAGGTTCCTGAGGCATATCGAAAGGAACTCAGTACTGTTGTTCATGATACCTGCCGACAGTAATGATATCCGTAACGAATACAGGATACTCCTTAATGAGCTTCAGATGTACAATCCCGAACTGCTTGATAAATCAAGGCTTCTTGCGATCACCAAATCCGATCTTGCCGACGAGGAAATTATCAGTGAACTGAAGAAAGAACTTCCTGAGGATATCCCTAATGTATTCATCTCTTCGCATAAGAAAACCGGGCTCCTGAAGCTCAAGGGAATGCTTTGGGAAGCGCTGAATGTATGAGCCATAAGCCAGAAGTAATTCAAAATTCAATATTCAGTGTTGAATATTCGATATTCAAGTTTTCAAGACATAAGCCTGTTTAGCGTATGTTAGAAAAGCTCCTCTCTGCCGACCGCTCATTCTTCCTGACCCTGAACAGTCTGCATGCAACATGGCTTGATCAGGTAATGTACTGGGCCAGCAATCCCCTGGTTTGGCTGCCGCTTTTTGTCTTCCTGCTTTATGTTGTAATCAGGACCTTTCGTTTTAAAACCGCCACCGTGCTTGTCTGTTTGGTTTTAATGATCACTGTCTCGGATCAGCTTTCAAACCTTTCAAAAAACAACCTGAAGCGACTGAGGCCTTCACACGAACCCCAAATTGCCGCCAGCATCCATATCGTGAATGAATACAGGGGAGAGGACTTCAGTTTTTATTCTGCTCATGCTTCAAATACCTTCGCACTGGCTGTCTTTCTTATTATCTTGTTCCCAAAGCGGTACACTTCCCTGTACTTCATATTAACAGGCTGGGCAAGCCTGATGAGTTATACCAGGATATACCTGGGGGTGCATTATCCCCTTGACATTATTTGCGGGGCTTTGGCTGGCTGCCTGATTGGATATCTTACAGGCAGGATTACGCTCTATTTCATTGGGTTGCAAGGGCGGGAGATCAATCCAGCTTAAACACAATCCCCATATTCGCATAGGTTGAGCTGTACCCGAATTCCCCGTAAACACCGATATTCCGGTTAAAATAATAAGATGCTCCGAAGAATATTCCGAAATACGGGTATATGGGAGTTGCTGTATGGTAGCCACCCTCAGCATCGTGGCTGTTCATGCATAAGCCGAAGCCCAGCGGTATACCGGCATAAGTATCGAGTCCTTTGACTCCCCAGCCATAATGGTATGCACTCCTGGCGCCGGCAATGAAGTTGAACCAGTTCTCGTGCCAGTTATTCCCGTATTTATACCAGAAGTATGAAAAAGTGACTTCGGCTCCCAGGGTTATAGTGCCTGGCCCAACTTCCCACATGCCTTTTTCAAATGAAAATTTGGCAGCGGGGCCGAAGCCGTTTCCATTGCCAAAGAAAGGAGTTCCAGCGCCAAAGCTTGCATTTATTATCCATGCATCTTCTTTCATGGGGTTTACCGGTCCGTTCTGGGCTTTTACCGGAGTTGAGTCAAAGAACAGGAAGAAACTGATCATAATGATCAATGGTATGATTTTTTTGATAGTCATATAGAGAATGATTTAGCTGTTCGTTTCAGTTTAACAGTTGAAAAACGAAAGCCGAAAAAAAATATTACATGAAAATTTCAATGCCTGAGGGAAGCCAGCTGGTTAAACAGTTCTATCTCCCTGGCGCTGAGGTTTTGGGGTATGTCAATAATAATTTTCAGATAAAGGTCTCCGAACTCATTTTTCTTTCTATAGACGGGCATGCCCAGTCCTTTCATGCGCAGCACTTTCAGGTTCTGGGTTCCCTGTGGAATTTTCATGGTAAAGCTGCCTTTAGGCGCCTGTACAGTGATCTCCCCTCCAAGCACTGCCTCGTATAGACCAACATGCTGATCACAATAGAGGTCATTATCCTTGATTTCAAAGATTGGATCGGGAAGCATACTTACATGCATATAAAGGTCGCCGGCTTCACCTCCTCTTCGCCCCGCTGCGCCTTTCCCCTTTATCCTTAAAACCTGTCCGTTATAAACACCTGTAGGGATGGTAGCACTTATTTTCTCATCACCGATGTTAATCATTCGCTTTGAACCCTGGAAGGATTCTTCAAGGGTTACCTCCAGGGTGGCTTCATAATCCTGGCCTTTGGCAGGTCTGCCACCGGATCGTCCCCTGCCCTGGCTGCCATATCCACCGCCTCCATCCGGACTGTAATCACCGCTGAAAAATGAGTTGAAAAAATCCGAAAAATCAGATCCACCAAAGTCTTCCGGGCTGTAGGTATGGGAATAATTTTTTCCTCCTCCCTGCCTGGCCCACTGGCTGAAATCGGCACCGCCACCTGAGGTCTGTTCATATTGTTTCCAATTTGACCCGAGTTTGTCGTACTTTTTTCTTTTCTCAGGGTTTTTCAGGACTTCATATGCCTCACCCATTTCCTTGAATTTCTCTTCGGCCTGTTTGTTCCCCGGGTTTTTATCAGGATGGTACTTTACTGCCAGTTTGCGGTATGCTTTCTTGATCTCATCCTCTGTTGCATTTTTTGAAATTCCAAGAAGGCTGTAATAATCTTTGAAATCCATAGCTTGATTTTAATCTGTCATGTTTAATTTGATGGGGATCATGACCAGTACAAATCCCTTATGAGCGAGACGGTTCTGTAAGGTGAGCTGGGTCTGGCTGTGCAGCATGCGGGTAAGGGAAGTGGGACTTGCGAAGATCGCATTGCCTATAAAAAATATAACCTTATTATACTGACTGACGACCTTTTTAGAGAGCTCTTTCACATCATCTGCAATATCAGTTCCTATTGAATAATAAGAGTCGGCAAAACAACCGTAAGCCCTCGCCAGGTCTTCATATTTCTTAAGATTGAACTTCACATCTTCCTCCAGGTTCTGAAGTTCAGCCTCGCCCTTGAAACTACCGGCATCGACCATCCCCACCGATATAAAGATAAAGTTTTTATACCTTTCGAAGTCTTCCCTGATCTTTAAAAATGTATGAATCCCAACCCCGTTAAAATCCTGGACGCAGATACAGGCGGTATGGGCTTCAGGATTAAAATCGGGGGCCTCCCTGTTAGAGTGTTCATATCCCAGCATCGCCCCTTCGACCTGCCTGAACATTTTCAGGTCGAGTTTGCCAATCATTTTGGCGGCCTTGTCATAATGACGGCGTACCATCATGACGAAATAAACGAGGCTTGATGTTATTAGTATTGTAAGCCAGCCGCCCTCACCGAATTTAATAAATACCACGGTGAAAAGGATGCTCATAGTTAGAAGAAAACCAAGCCCGTTGATCAGGAGTTTCGGGATCCAGGATTTTTCACTATTTTTTACCTGCCACCAATGCCGCACCATACCTGCCTGGGACAGGGAAAAAGTCACAAATACGTTGATGCTGTATAAAACGATCAGGGTAGTCACATCACCACCGGTTATCAGCAGGATAAACGAAGCGGAAACAGCCATCAGGACCAGTCCGTTTTGGGTCACCAGGCGGTCGGAGAGTATCGAAAACCTTCTTGGGAACCAGTTATCCTGTGCCATGTTGGAAATTACCCTGGGCCCGTCGAGGAACCCGGTCTGGGCACCCACGAACAGCAAGGCGGCTTCCGACAAGAGGGTTATTACTATGAAAGGCTGGCCAATCCATTTATACCATCCTGCCGTCATGGCTTCAAGCAGGTTGGCATTCATTGTCTTGCCGGGAACATGTTTCAGGTGAAACAGCGAATATGCAGCCAGAAGTCCCAAAACCGTTATCCCAAGTGAAAATGCCATCAGTCGCATCGTGACAATCCCTGTTTTAACCCTTGGTTCCTTCAGTATCACCATGGAATTTGATACCGCTTCGATACCGGTATATGTTCCTGCCCCCATGCTGTATGCCCTGGCAAGAATGATGAGGACAGCAAAAGTTCCTATATTACTACTTGCCTGGTGAAACTGCCGGGTAGCATCCGGGACAAGGTTTATAAATTCCCTCGTATGAAATATAATGGGATAAACGATGGTAAATGCATGGGTAAGCAGGAAAATAATAAAAATAGGCATCAGGGAGAAAACAGATTCTTTGATCCCCCTGAGGTTCACGAGTAAAAGGAGGAGGATGAAAAATACCGTGACAGTCAGTTTTAAATGCTGGTACCCCGCAGGGAAATTGCTGAAAATAGCATCTACGCCGCTCGCTACACTGATGGCAATAGTCAGTATATAATCAACGATAAGTGCACAGCCGGAAATCATGCCGAGCTTGGGATTCAGCAGTTTTGTCGCCACTTTATATCCCCCACCGCCTGAAGGGAACAGCTTTATGATCTGGGAGTAGCTGCTGCTGATAATTGAAATAGTGACGACAACGGCAAGGGCAATGAAGATGGTCATGCCATGGTATGGCCCGAGAGCCCTGTAGGATTCTTCAGGACCGTAGCAGGAGGATGATAAACCGTCGGAACCCAGTCCAACCCAGGCCAGGATGGCGACGAGGGTGACTTTTTCAAAAATATTCTCATCCTTCAGATCCCGTGCTTTCCCAACGAAGGCCTTGCGGACCCTTTCGGTGGTACTTAACCTTTCTCTCGGTTTCATGGTAAAAGAAATTGACCGGCAAAAGTACTATGTTTATTCAGACTATGAAACTAATCAGTTAGTGTAAGTTTCACGGGGATCAAAACCATCATAAATCCTTTATGGGCAAGGCGGTTTTGCAGGGTGATCTGGGTCTGATTATGAAGCATACGGGTAAGGGATGATGGACGGGCAAAAATCGCATTGCCAACGAAGAAAATTACCCGGTGATATTTATGAACTACCTTTTTGGATAATTCCTTTACTTCATCGGCCACGTCTGTGCCCAGCGCATAGTAACTGTCGGCAAAACAACCATAGGCCCGGGCAAGATCTTCATACTTTTTAAGAGTGAAAACAACATTGTCTTCGAGGTTCTGCAGTTCCTCTTCACCCTTGAAATTTCCTGTATCGACCATGCCGACGGAAATGAATATAAAGTTTTTATAATTTTCAAAATCCTCACGTATTTTCAGGAAGGTATTTACTCCGACACCGTTGAAATCGGTTACGCAGATACATGCAGTATGCGATTCCTGATCAAATTCAGGGCCGGCCCTGTTGGCTTTTTCCCAGCTTGCCATGGCCCCTTCTATCTGGCGGAACATCTTATGGTCGAGCCGGCTCAACAATTTGGCGGCGCGGTCATAATGACTTCTAACCCTGACCACAAAGAATATCAGGCTTGAGGTAATAAGAACAGTAAGCCATCCGCCTTCAGTGAATTTTACAAAAAGAACGGTGCAAAGTATGCTTAAGGTAAGGATCAGGCCAAGACCATTGATCAGCAGTTTGGGAATCCAGTAACCTTCTTTTTTCTTTACATGCCACCAGTGCCTGACCATACCGGCCTGTGAAAGAGTGAAGGTGACGAACACATTGATACTGTACAATACGACGAGGGTTGTTACCTTACCGCCCGTTACCAGCAGCACGAATGAGGCTGCGATTGCCATGAGGATAAGTCCGTTCTGCGTCACAAGGCGGTCGGAAAGGACTGAGAAACGCCTTGGGAACCAGCTGTCCTGGGCCATGTTAGAGATTACCCGGGGGCCTCCCAAAAATCCCGTTTGAGCTCCAACAAACAGCAGGGCGGCTTCGGAAAGCAGTGTAACGATAACAAAAGTCTGGCCGATCCACCTGTTCCAGCCTGCCGACATAGCTTCAAGCAGGTTGGCGTTCATTGTCTTCCCGGGGATATGTTTCAGGTGAAAGAGAGAGTATGCTGCCATTAAACCGAGTACAGTGATTCCCAGTGAGAATGCCATCAGGCGCATGGTCCGGATCCCGGTTTTAACCCTGGGTTCTTTCAGGATAGCCATTGAATTGGACACAGCTTCAATACCGGTATAAGTACCGGCACCCATGCTGTAGGCCCTTGCCAGGATAAGAAGAACGGCGAAGGTTCCCATCTGGCTGCTGGCCTGGCGGAATTCCCTGCTGGCTTCAGGTACAAGACCTACGAAATCACGGGTATGAAAGATTATAGGATAGATTATGGCAAAGGCATGGGTAAGCAGGAATATTATAAATATCGGCATGAGTGACATCACCGATTCCTTGACTCCCCTAAGATTGAGTAATAACAGGATCAGGATGATACCCAGGGTGGTCCAGAGCTTGTATATCTGGAGCGAAGCTGGCAAGTTGCTGAATATCGCATCCACGCCGCTGGCCACGCTGATTGAGATGGTGAGAATGTAGTCCACGATCAGTGAGCAACCAGATACCATCCCGATGCGGGGTGAAAGTAACTTGGCGGCCACTTGGTAGCCGCCGCCTCCCGAAGGGAATAGTTTGATGATCTGGGAATAACTGCTGCTGATGATCGCAATTGTGAGAACCACGGCAAGTGCAATAAAGATGGTCATGCCGTGGTAATTGCCCAGGGCCCTGTAGGCTTCTTCAGGACCATAACAGGATGATGACAATCCGTCGGAACCAAGACCTATCCAAGCCATCAATGCAACAAGGGTGACTTTCTCAAAGATGTTCTGATCCTTGAGATCCCGTGCATTGCCCACGAAAACTTTTCTGATCCTCTCTGTTGTACTAAGCCGTTCCCTCGGTTTCATCGAAATTGAAATTGACTGGCAAAAGTAACATGTTTGGGCGAAAATAAAATTCTTTATAAAATTTTAATATCCAAACGCCCGGCCTTCCATTTTGTCAATCCTGATCTTCCATACGCTGACCTCCCGGATCGAAGGGGGATTGAACTTGAATGCCTTATCACTGTATTGCGCCATGATGATATGCAGGGCTGCTGTCTTTTCTTCGGTGCCGGTGATGAATTCAGCCTGGCCGTATGCCAGGACCGACCTGTACTTCATGCTCCATGAGCATGCTACCTCTTCATTCTGGTAACGAAGCAGGTGGTCGGTGCTGAAATTAATGCAAACCGAAGGTTTTTTCATAAGGATGCTGATCTTCTTTCCGTGCTGTGCCCCGTGCATATAGATAACACCCTCGCTGAACCCGAAATTCATGGGGATCATATAAGGCAAACCTTCCTCGTCAACCATGGCGATATGGCATACCTGGCATCGCCTGATTATATCAAGCAATTCTGATTCACCGGTAATATCGCGACGGCGCATATCAGATTCGTTTTACCGGAACAGTGCTTTATAAACTTCCTGGACCTTGCTTACAGGGACTATCTCAATGGAATACCTCCCTTTATCCACGGAACGTGAGTTGTATTTTGAGATGAAGATACGTTCAAAACCGAGTTTTTCTGCTTCAGAGACCCTTTGTTCAATCCTGTTGGTAGGGCGTATTTCACCGCTGAGTCCGACCTCGGCAGCAAAACATGTTTTGGTGTCAATGGGTTCGTCCTGGTTGGACGAAAGAATAGCTGCAACAATAGCCAGGTCAATTGCAGGATCATCTACATCGAGGCCTCCGGCTATGTTGAGGAAGACATCCTTATGACCAAGCCTGAACCCGCTTCTTTTTTCGAGAACGGCAAGCAGCATGTTCAGGCGGCGCACATTAAACCCGGTTGTTGACCTCTGGGGAGTGCCATAAACTGCAGTTGACACCAGGGCCTGGGTTTCGATAAGCATCGGCCTCAGGCCTTCAACCATCGCGGCAATGGCGATCCCGCTTACCTTTTCATCATGCTGGCTTAGCAGGATCTCCGAGGGGTTTGAGACCTCCCGCATCCCCGTATCATTCATCTCGTAGATCCCGAGTTCGGAAGTGGAGCCGAAACGGTTCTTGAGTGACCTCAGGATACGGTAACCGTAATTCCTGTCGCCTTCGAACTGAAGAACGGTATCGACCATATGCTCCAGGATCTTTGGGCCGGCCAGGCTTCCGTCTTTGGTAATATGACCGATCAGGAACACGGGGATATGAGTTATCTTGGCGTACTTCTGCATCTCCCCCGCACATTCCTTGATCTGGCTTATGCTTCCTGCGGAGGACTCGATAATGTCGGTTTGCAGGGTTTGAATTGAATCAATGATCACAATTCCGGGCCGGAGCTGTTCAAGATGCTGAAACACAGCCTGGGTATTCGTTTCGGTGAGAATGAAGCAGTTTTCGTTATCCATACCCAGGCGTTCGGCCCGCATCCTGAGCTGTTGCTCGCTTTCTTCACCACTGATATAAAGTATTTTATGACTGGTACATTTCAATGCGACCTGGAGCATGAGGGTGGATTTCCCTATCCCGGGTTCCCCGCCGATCAGGACCAGCGAGCCGGGAACCAGACCACCCCCGAGAACACGGTTTAGCTCAGCATCCTTAGTATCGATGCGTTGTTCGTGTTCACAGCTTACGTCGGAAATTTTCCTCGGGCCGGGCCTTTGCCCGTCGGGCCTGGTTGGACCGGAACGTTTGTTCTCCCTCTGGAGCACCTCTTCAACCAGGGTGTTCCATTCACCGCAGGCAGGGCATTTGCCCATCCACTTGCTTTGCTGTGCACCGCAGCTGGTGCAGAAAAATGCAGTTTTAGTTTTTGGCATGGCAGGATCTTAAAGGTGAACCTTATGCGCCTTTTCAATAATATGAGTGGTAGAATATCCACGGGTAAGTTCAATGGTCACGACTTCTCCTCCCCTGGCCTTTACAATATCGCTCCCGACAATCTCGAGACCTTCGTAATCCTTGCCTTTGACCAGAAAATCAGGCTGTACCAGTTTGATTAGCTCGTATGGAGTGTCTTCTTCAAATATAACCACGGCATCTACGAAAACAAGGGATGCAAGGGTGATCATCCTGGCATGATGGCTGTTGACCGGGCGATGAGGACCTTTGATACGGTGAATGCTTTCATCGGAATTAAGACCGACGATCAGAATATTCCCCAATGACTTGGCTTTGGCCAGGATCTCTATATGACCGAGATGGAGGATATCGAAACAACCGTTGGTGAACACGATTTTCTTGTCTTTAAACCTCCAGATCGCCAGCTGCCGCTGAAGCGATTCCCATGTAAAGATCCTGGATTTTATAACTTTATTCTTTTCCATTTTCGGTGTGGTTAAGCGATAAAAGTAGTAATGATGCTCCACCCAGCACAAGGATCATCAGTGTTTGTGCTGTCCATGAAATCCAGCCTAAGGCTAAACCTGTTGGCTTTGCAATACCATAAAGCAGTAAGGTTTCCTGGATAATGGCAGGGTAGAGGCCGATCCCCCCGGGTGTGATCATAATGCCCACGCTTCCAAGCACCAGGGATGAAAGACCTGCACCGAGGCCAATGACTGATGTTTCAAGGAAGCAGAAGAATATGACATAAAGCATGAAAAAATAAAGTACCCAGATAAGCAGGGAGGAAATGATAAAAAATCCCGGTTTCCTTATCTGGCTTAGCGATTTAAGGCCCTCCCAGAACCCGATCACCAGGGTCCTGACTTTGATCCAGGTTTTAGTTGCCATCAGTTTCTTGCGCAAAGCGAACCAAAGAAGGATCAACACGAAAAGCAATCCGCCTAAAGAAAGAAAGATCACGCGGGAATAATGAAGGGTCCCGAATTTTGCAACAAGGCTGGGGTAGATCTTTTCATCAAGGTAATCCCTGATGGTTCCGAGCTGGGTAAAGAACATCAGAAAAAAGAGGAGAAAAAAAATGAGCATATCAATGGCACGTTCGGTTACTACCGTACCAAGGGCTTTCTCAAAAGGTACCTTCTCATACTTAGAAAGGATGCCGCAACGTGTAACTTCTCCCAGCCTTGGGAAAGCCATATTGGCAAAATAGCCTATCATGACAGCGTAAAAAGTAACCTTGAACCTGGGCTTGAACCCCATGGGTTCAAAGAATAGAACCCAGCGGGCCGCTCTGACCAGATGGCTGCAAATGCCAAGGATTATAGCCAGTACAACCCAATAATAATTGGCCGTTCTGAAAGAATGCATGATCTGGGTCCGTTCAACGGAGGTCAGGTCCTTAAGCGAAAGCCAGATAATAAGTAAACCAAGGCCCAGGAAAAAAGCAAACTTCAATGCGGTAATTATCTTCTTCCTTGAGGAGGAAGCTCCGGGCACTGCCATTATCATAAATTATTTCTTTTTTCCGGGTGCTATCCTGTTCTTCCCGTCAGGGAAAGAAATGGCTGGCTTGAACTTTTTAGCCTCATCAAAGTCCATCGTTGCATAAGAAACGATAATGACTACGTCGCCTTTGAGGAACTTACGCGCCGCAGCACCATTGAGGCAGATAACACCGCTGCCTTTTTTGCCTTTAATGACATAGGTCTCAATACGTTCACCGTTATTGATATTAAGCACCTGGACCTTTTCATTCTCGATCAGGTTTGCCTCCTTCATCAGGTATTCATCAATGGTAACGCTCCCGACATAATTAATGTTTGCATCGGTAACTGTTGCACGATGAATCTTGGATTTCAGTACTTGAATCTGCATCATGTTGCAAAATTACGAAAAAAGTTCAACATTGTCGATCAGCCTCACATCCCCAAGGTAAACGGCAGTAAGTGCTACTGCCTGCGTCTTCTGCCCCCAGTTCTCGATTGGCATCAGTGTTTCCCTTTCGGCAATCTCAAAATATTCAACCCGGAACCTTGAATCTTCCTGTATCTTTTTATTGGCCCATTCCTTAAGTTCCCATACCGGGGTCTTGCTGCCTTTTTCCCTTACCTTGCACAGCACCTCAAATATTCGCCTGGCAACCTGCCGTTCACCTATGGTCAGCCGGAGGTTCCTGGAGCTCATGGCCAGCCCGTCATCCTCCCTTACCGTTTCACAGCCTATGATATTGACAGGCAATCCCAGGATCTCTTTCATACGGGTTATCACCATCAGCTGCTGGTAGTCTTTTTTGCCAAAATAAGCATTGGATGGGCTCAGGATATCAAACAATTTCCTCACCACTATAACAACGCCCTTGAAATGCCCGGGCCTGAATTTCCCTTCCATCACCTTATCGAGCATGCCGAATTCAATATCATTGTTCGGGGTTTTTCCATCAGGGTACATCTCTTCCACCTCCGGGCTGAACAGCATGTCGCAACCGTTGCTCTTTAACATGCGGGCATCCTGGACAATATTACGAGGATATTTTGCCAGGTCATCAGGGTTATTGAACTGGACGGGGTTCACGAATATGCTGCATACCGTGATGTCATTCTCCTGCTTCGACTGCCTGATAAGCCTCAGATGGCCTTCATGCAAAGCGCCCATGGTGGGTACAAAACCGATTCTCAGTCCTTTTTTGAGATGCGGTTTAATCCATAATTTTGCCTCTTTGATCTTGCTTATCTCTTTCATTCGCTGTCGTTACAGGTTGATGATCTTGTTTCGGATGGCAAATTTCACCATTTCGACAGGGGATTTGATCCCCAGTTTTTTCATTATATGATTTTTATGGGTTTCGACCGTACGGACCGAAATATTAAGTTTTATCCCGATTTCCTTGTTGTTAAACCCTTCAGCGAACAGCTTCAGGATCTCCTGCTCTCGTGATGACAGGCTGAACACAGGCTTTTCTTCCTGCTCATTCTGTTCGGCAGCTGTACGGATAAAACTTTTCAGAAGAATCTTGGAAATGGTCTCGCCGAAAAATTCGTCTCCCCTGTAAATGGCATAGATCGCTTTCACCAGTTCATCTCGGGAAGTATTTTTGGGAAGGTATCCCCTGGCACCCGAACGTATGGCACCGGTGACAAAGTCTTCATGCGTATACATGGAAAGGATAAGTACCCTTATCTGGGGATAATCATACCTCAGCCGTTTGGTTATCTCTATCCCCGAAATATCGGGAAGCGATATATCCAGAACGATGATATCGGGCTGCACAATCTTCAGTTTTTCAAACAGGCTTTTACCGTTTGCGGCTTCTCCGATGATGGCAATATCAGGAATGGATGTGAGCAGGGCCTTCAGCCCGTCACGCACCAGGTCATGATCCTCAACAAGAAATATCCTGATCGCCTCCATTTATATGAAGCTTGGAACTTTAATCTGTATAAACGTGCCTTTTCCCGATGCCGAATTAAGGTCAAGAGTACCCCCTAGCAATTTGACCCTTTCCTGCATATTATGAAGCCCATGGCCTCCCTGGCTCCCCGAATCATGAAGCTTGAAGCCTTTCCCGTTATCCTGTATGCTGAGGTAAATGCAATCATTGTCATTCAGAAGCTTGATATAAGCCTGGTCGGCATTAGAATGCTTGATAATATTGTTCAGGGCCTCCTGGACTATCCTGTAAAGATAAGTCTGAATTTTTTTATTCCACTCGACATTTCTCACTTTATGTTCAAATTGAACCTTCACGGTCGAATGCCTGGCTGTATCCTCGCATAGGTTGAACAACGCGATCACAAGCCCGAACTCCTCGAGAACCGGGGGCATCAGGTCGGTAGTGATCCTCCGTATCTCATCCACGATCTGGTCAAACTGCCTTTTGATGCCTTCCAGCTGGGGCTTGATCTCCTTTTCGGGAATATAGCTGAGGCTCTCAAGCTTCATCTTGATAGCCACCATCGACTGCCCTATCCCGTCGTGAAGTTCGCGCGAAAGGCGCTGGCGTTCCAGTTCCTGCCCGTCGATCACTGAAAGAATGTGAGACATCCTTGACTTTTTGCTACTTTTGGTGTTGGCCATCTGATCAGGAAAATTTAAGGGCCACAAAGGTAAAAAATAGAATCTCATGATCTTACGAAAATCTTTCATCCTGCTGGCTGCAATGGTATTAGCCTTCAGGCTGTCCTCGCAGGACAAAACCGTCACGTTTTACCAGGATCCTGCCTCAAATCCTCCCGATCTCGCGGTATCATTGAAGCATGTGAAAGCCGACGTGCACTTCAAACCCACCGAAAACCTGGTCATCGGCAATGTTGATCTTACAATAATTGCAAACCGTTATCATACTGATTCAATCAGCATTTACACTCCCGAATTCGTGATCAATAAGGTGAGTTTAATCACTGTGGATGAGGGAGCGGCGAAGCCCGGTACAGGTAAGCAGGGCAAGGCAATGATCGGATTGATCCCCGTAACCTGGAAGCTGGTTGGACAGAATCTCGAAATCTATCCTGTCAGCGGCTCTCCCTTCCTTTCAAAAGGAAAGAAATATATTATCAATATTTCCTATGAAGCCCGTCCACAGGCAGGCCCTATCTATTTCATCGGGTGGAGGCAGGAAGAAGCAGGAAAGAGGAAAACCATCTGGGCCCACAGGCCGCATAACTGGCTTCCCTACCTTGAAGCCAGGGTCACTACCGATATGTATTTCACTTTTGACGGCAAATACAAGATATTTTCAAACGGTGAAAGGGTTGGAGTGGTTTCGAATCCTGATGGGACCAAAACCTGGCATTATGCCATGAAAAAAGATCATCCGTACTTTTCAACCTCTCTGGTGATTGGGGATTATGATTATGCCAGCTCGGTTACAAAACGTGGTGTTCCGCTTGAATACTGGTACTGGTCGGGAATGGCCGACAGGGTTCCTGTTACATACAAATACACCGAGAAGATGTTTGAATTTTTCGAACAGGAGATGGGAATTGATTATCCGTATACTCAATACCGGGAAGCCCCTGTCATAGACTATATGTACGGAGGGATGGAAACAACGACATCCACAGTATTCGGTGATTACATGCTGATTGACCCACATGCATGGTGGCAGCGGAATTACGTGAATGTGAATGCACACGAACTGGCTCACCAGTGGTTCGGCGATGGAATTGCCCATCTCGTAAACAGGGATGTATGGCTTACCGAAAGTTTTGCAACCCATTACGCTAAACTCTTCGAGCGTTCGGTTTATGGAGAGGAATATTATGAGAACATCAGGAATGATGAGATGAATCAGGCATTCGATGCTGCAAAGAAAAACGATTATCCTGTAGGCGGAAGCCAGGGAGGAGTTGCGAGGATATACCAGAAAGGCTCGCTGGTGATGGATATGCTGAGGGATGTGATGGGCGACAGGGAATTCAGGGATGCAGTGAAACTGTATGCGCAAAGGTATATGTTCAATTACGCCCAGACCTCTGATTTTATACGATGCACCTATGATGTCACGGGAGTTTCATACAACTGGTTCTTCGATGAATGGATACTCAGGGGAGGGGAACCCGAATACAAGGTTAGCTATGTCTCGCGTGAGGACTCAACAGGCAAGGCGTTCACCGAGGTCAGTGTGGAGCAGGTACAGGAGGTAAATGAGCTGAAACCCCTGTTCAGGATGCCCGTTAAGATTAGGGTTTATTATAAAAACGGTTCCGCCGACAGCATTACGGCATCGATTGATAAAAAGGAACAGAAAGTCAGAATCTCAAACCCGTTGAAAGCCCGGGTCGATTTTGTGTTGTTTGACCCCGGCAGGAAGATACTTAAAAAACTGGATTTTGGGCGTTCCTATGATGAACTTGCATCCCAGCTGATGAAGGCTCCTCTTATGATCGACCGTTACGATGCTTTACAGGCTCTCAAAAAGAACTCTTTAACCGAGAAAAAGGATATTCTTCTATCGGCCTGGAATAAGGACCATTTCCAACTGATGCGTTCGGCCATTCTCGAGCAATTGGGCAGGGACCGGTCAGCGGAATCTGTGGCTCTGTTCAGGAAGGCACTGCATGATGAGAATGCCAATGTAAGGAAGACCGCACTCATAGTGATTGACACTGTTCCCGAATCTTTAAGGTCAGATGTGGAAAGCTGCCTTGGCGATTCTTCTTATCTTAACATACAATTCTCCCTGGAGAGGCTTTGCAGTTCATTTCCGTCAATGGCAGGTCATTATCTTGAACTTACCAAAAATATGGAAGGCTGGAGAGGGAAAAATATCAGGATGGCCTGGCTTGAGATCTCAATCAGGAACGGGAAGAAAGAGTACCTGAATGAGCTGATACCCTACAGCGGCCCGTCGTATGAATTTGAAACAAGGATGAATGCATTTTCGGCTCTGCAGAAACTGAGCTATGTCGATCCGATCACCACAGCAAATGCGCTGTCGGCAGCAAAACACTGGAATTTTAAACTTGCGGTTTCTGCCAAAGCATACCTTGCATTTTTTAAGATCACACCCAAATGAAAGCACGAATCCTGACAAGGACAATTTTACTGGTTTCCTTTGTAAGCCTTTTTACCGATATAGCTTCGGAAATGCTGTACCCGGTAATGCCTGTATATCTTACTTCGATTGGCTTTTCGGTTATGCTGATCGGAATACTGGAAGGCATGGCTGAAGCGGTTGCAGGCCTTAGCAAAGGTTATTTCGGGCAGAGCTCGGATGTGTTGGGCAGAAGGGTGCCTTTCGTAAGGGCAGGCTATATGCTGAGCGCCTTTTCAAAACCCATGATGGCAGTGTTGACCTGGCCCTGGTGGATCTTCCTGGCCCGTACACTCGACAGGCTGGGCAAGGGTATAAGGACTGGAGCAAGAGATGCCATCCTGAGCGATGAAAGCACACAAGAAAACAAGGGAAAGGTTTTTGGTTTTCACCGCAGCATGGATACTGTCGGGGCTGCGATCGGCCCGGTACTTGCACTTCTGTTTCTCTGGGCTTACCCGGGTGAATATAAGCTCCTTTTTTACATGGCATTTTTCCCGGGCCTGGTAGCTATAGGGCTTACTTTTTTCCTGAAGGAAAAGAAAACCCAGGCTTCACCTGGTAAAATAAGACCTGGTTTGCTGTCCTACCTGAAATACTGGAAACGATCAGCCATTTCGTACCGCTACCTTGTTGCCGGTTTGCTGATATTTACTTTATTCAACAGTTCCGATGCATTTCTTTTACTGGCGATAAAGAGTAAGAATATTTCAGATACCGGCATGATAGGCATGTATATTTTTTACAACCTGGTGTATGCCCTTGCGTCATACCCTCTGGGAGCTCTCGCCGACAGGATCGGACTGAAGACTACCCTGATTGCAGGGCTGATCTTGTTTTCCGGTGTTTATCTTTGTTTCGGATTTGCCACCGCCATACCTGGTTTCCTCCTGCTTTTCTTTTTTTACGGGATCTATGCCGCCAGCACTGAGGGGATATCCAAAGCACTGATCAGCAACCTGGCCGACAGGAAGGATACTGCTACTGCGATTGGGTTTTATACCAGTTTTGCCAGTGTGTTTTCTCTCCTTGCCAGCAGCCTGGCAGGTGTTTTATGGTACACTCTGGGGATGAAACTTATGTTTGTCATTTCCGGTTCCGGGGTCCTGGTGGCAGCAGTGTATCTGCTGCTGGTTTCAGGAAAGATCAGGCAGGAGTAAAAAACAAACAGCCCCCGTTCCCGGAGGCTGTTTGCATCATTAAAAACATATTTGCGTTTATATTCTGCTAGTAAATATTTGCAGCGTTCCTGTAACCAGCAGTATTCATGTACCAGTCGGGATAGGAAGCCCCCGATGACTGGGCCCACTCGGCAAAATGGAGATAGGCTGTAAGGATATCGGCTTTCTCGACAGGGTAATTAAAGTTCACAGGGATCTCGAATGCCCAGGGCAAACCGGTAGAAGAACGGTAATAAAATCCCTGGATGGGATTCGATGCATCATCCCCTGATCCGAAAAAGATAGGATTTGCAAGGGCTGTCGGAGGTTTGTCTTTCAGGTGGACCTCTTTCGACCTATCCTGGTTCACAAAGATGAAGGGATTAAAGGGGAAAGCTCCCACGCTGGCCTGGGGTGTTGACAGATGCATTGTGACCGTTTGGACGGTTGTCTGAACAGTATACCCCCCATGAACGGTATTAACAATTATTCCGCCCAGCAGGGTGTTGACTGCATCGACAGGAATGAGCACCGTATTATTTCCTGTAGAGGAGCCGCTTTCATAACCTTTGGGGTCAATGGTTACAGCTGTTCCGAGTTTCAGGCACCCGGTAACGCTGGCGACATTGGCCGGCGCCACATCGAATGAAATCCCGAACCCGTTATTATAGTATGCACCTGCAGCCATAGGCTGGAACTTGATGATCACATCGACCACCTTATTCTGGGCGTTGGTAACGATCTTGTAATTGAAATTCATTACAAGGTCGTTGCAGTCATAATCCCCGTATGCCGGCCAGAGGTCTTCGAAAGCATAACTTCCGAAGTCGGTCTGGTTGGGGAAGTAGGAATTGAATGCACGGGTTGGATCCAGAGGATAAGCATCGATGTTATCGGGTACGCCGTCCCCGTCGGTATCGGTAGGGGCAGGTGCACCAATGGTGATCACGAGGGTTTTTGCATCCGTCCCTCCGCTATTAGTCGCCGTGAGAGGTACATTGAAAGTTCCCGTCTGGGTTGGTATGCCGCTGATGGTACTTCCGCTGAATGTAAGTCCTGCCGGAAGGCTGGTGGCTGTGAATGTAATCGGAGTGGTTCCGCTGGCTGTTATCAAATATGAAAACGACTGACCTGTTGTACCGGCAGCAGTGAGTGAACTTGTGATAATCGGAGGTACGACCCCCTGGTTTATAGTGATCACGAGGATTTTACTGTCAGTCCCGAATGTGTTAGTGGCGGTAAGGGCCACGTTGGTTGGTCCGGCAGTTGTAGGTGTGCCGTTGATTGTATGAGTTGCCTGGTCATAGGTAAGCCCGGCCGGCATATTGGAAGCCGTGTAGGTTATCGGGGTGTTCCCGCTTGCAGTGACAGTATAGGTCGGAAACTGCTGGCCGGTTGTCCCTGTGGCAGTAAGGGCGCTGGTTATTGTTGGCGGTGTGCCTACAGTCAAAACAAGTGTTTTAGTATCCGTACCTCCGCTGTTGGTTGCAGTGAGTGTAATATTATATGTTCCTGCCACAGTGGGAGTTCCTGTTATCTGGTGGGTGCCTGCGTTGAACGACAGGCCGGCAGGTAAATTGGTTGCATTATAAGTAATCGGGGCCGTTCCACTGGCTGTAATAGCATAGGTGTAAGGTTGGTTGACTGTAGTGGAACCGGTCAATGCACTTGTGATCACAGGTGGGCTGGCTGGTGTAGTCACGGTCAACACCAGTGTTTTATTATCTGTTCCCACAAAGTTATCAGCGGTAAGCCCGATGCTATAAACGCCTGCCGTGGCTACAGTACCGGTGATTGTGGCGGTCACTGCATTAAAGCTCAGTCCGGTGGGGAGGTTGCTGACACTATATGTGATGGGTGCTGTTCCTGTAGCTGTAATTACGTAAGGAGTAATTGCAGAACCTGCTACCGATGCTGCTGTAAGCTGGCTTGTAATGGTCGGTGGCAGGGGTGTATTGCATGATGGTACAGGAATTGTATACCCCGGATTGTGGAATGTAATGTGCGGCCCGTAGGTGCCGTTACTGGGCGAAATCCCTCCAGCCGCCCATAGGTCGATATAACCTGTAAGCGATGCTCCTCCGGTGGTTTTGCTTCCTGTGGTCGAATGGATCTGAGATCCCTGTGAACCAGGACCGGCAACCTGGCCTTCAATATCAAAAGATGAACAAAGTATTAGGCTTTGAAGGCCCAGAGATACATAACCCTGACCTGTAAAATTTATATCACCGGCAACCTGGATATACCCGTTCACATCATTGACAAGGCCTGGAAGTGAAGCAGTACCGGTTACGATATTGAATGAATTGTTTCCAGGATCATTCACATACAAAGCGCATTTGTTGATTATCCTTCCCGAACTCTGGGTTGCAAGGGACTGAATTATTGTGAAAGGTCCTTCATTGGTAAGAATTCCTTTGACATTCAGGCTGTTCGAAATATTAAAGGTGCCCCAGTTATGCAATGATATCCCGTCCATCAGGTTGATTGTTGCGTTGTTTCCTGAAACCGCAACCTGGGTTGTGCCGTAATTTTCAATATTGGTAGTAATATTCGACAAGGGAATGGTAGCATCCCCGCTGGGTGAAATTCCAAGGGTTCCTGACCCGCTCAAAGCAATTACATTGGCAAATCCGCATATCCTCGCATATCCCCCGGTGTTGATCGTGAGGTTCAACTGCAACCTGCCTGAGCTTGTACCGCCGCTGATGCAAAGTACCTGCCCGGCGTTCACGGTATAAGTACCACTTGTGTTGGCTGTGGTTGTACAGCCTGTGCTGCAGTCATTGCTTTCGGTCCCTTCGACGCTCTTTGCACTTTTTTGGCCGAAAGTATATGAAAAGGTCGTCCCTGAAATGGGTACTGCCTTGTATTCAGTGATGCCGTTGGTGGCTATCTTCCCAACCCACAGTTGGGTAAGACGGGTGGGGACCCTCACCGTCGTTTTATACTGAAGTGTGTTATCGGTGGCCCCTGTCGCAATCAGCTGCCCTCCCTTTGAAGGGTCATCCTGGAAAACCTGGATCACAAACATAGTCTGGGAACCCGGGTTGGCAACCCCTACAGTTACATTCAGGTTGATAAAACTCTCGAAACGGAAGTTTGAAGCAACCTTAAGCTGGGTGAATTTCGTCGGCTCTGTTGTATTGTTATCGGTATGTTTTTTACATCCTGATGAAGTCAGGAGAATACCGGATACAATGCATAGAAGTCCAAGCCGGAAAATAAGGGATGATGTAAAAGTTTTCATAAAATACTTTTTACCATTGTTAAAATAGAATTATCCAATTACAAAGTAATGAAATATATATGGTGATGTCAATAATAAATTGGTATCCGTTTCAAGTTGGATGGTTAGTGTTGTTATAAATTTCGTAAACGTCGCGTCGGCAAATACGGTCATATCAAAAACATTTTTCAGCAAAAAACTTCGTTCAATGTTCTGAAGTTGTTTAAATTCGTTTGTCCATAAAGTTGTTAGCTATGAAATATTATGTATTTATTATGGTTGCCCTGGTCTTTGCAATGAATTTTTCCCTGGCCCAGACCTATATTCCGATCACCAACAATATGCAGATCGCCAGCAATTCAAACATCAAATTTATCCCTAACAATTACCTGTTCACCGATCCCGATTCCAACGGGGTCATCCAGATCACCGGCCAGCATGATATTATTCTTGACGGTGACAGCTGCACTGTGAATGGTTCCATATTCAAAGGATATATGATCAAAATTGCCAACTCTCATAATATCACGATCAAAAACTTCGATTCGGTGTTCAGTTATAAATATGCGGTCTATATTACCAATTCAGATCATATTGCTATTTACGGGAACCACTTTTGTCATAACAGGGTTGATTCGGCTGGCTGGATCAATGTATGGGCCGACTATGCCAATGCCCTGGGAGGAGGTGTGATGATGTACAACAGCCGTGCTGCCCATATCCATGACAACCTGATGACCAAGCAGAACGACGGCGTTGCTCTTTACCATTGCGATTCGATTAAGATCCACGATAATGATTTCTCCTGGAATACATCTTATGGCATCAGGATGTTCTGGAGCGATACCTGTAATATTTATAATAACAACTGTTCCCATGTGAACCGGCCCAAGACCGACCCCAGTGATTGCGGGGCCCTGCTAATGATTGTTGCGAATAACAATACAGTGATTAATAATGACCTGAGCTGGTCCGGAGATGGAGTTTTCCTGGGCCAGTACCAGCATTCCACCACCCCTAACAACAATTATTTTGCCTGGAATGAATGCTCCTATTCACCACATAACGCCATCGAGGCGACTTTTGCCTCGGGGAATGTTTACAAGCACAACAAATGCAATTACAGTGATTACGGAATGTGGCTTGGATACTCCTTTCAAACAGTTGTTGACAGTAATGAGATCAATGGGAATTATGAAGACGGAATCGCCATCGACCGCGGATTCAGCAACCATATCACAAATAACCAGATCGGCGACAACCCGGTAGGAATTGCACTTTGGGAAGGCAGCCCCATAGCCGGGTATACAAACCAGTACTCACACGATTATGTTATCGATTCCAACACATTTTTGGGAAACACGCTGGCGGTTTCACTCTCCAAGACCGAACACACCACCATGCACGGGAATGAGTTTTTATACAGCCAGGCAGCATCTGTATATTTTGACGGTCAATCCAATATGGACACCATTACGGGAAATACGTTTACAGCACCAACTGCCTACCACTTTCAGAATACTTCATCGTATGATATTTATGCCCCCAGCAACAGTTTTGATCCTTCCGACAGCCTCACGATACTTGCAAAAGTCTATGACAAACACAACAACTCAGCCCTGGGGCAGGTAGGGTGGTGGCCATATACCTCAGGGAACACGCCCATTATACAGAACCAGCCTCCCTGTGATATGGCGGAACCTTCATCCCTTTGGTTTGTTTATCCTCAAACAGGTTACCCTGCAAAGAACAGGTTTGGCGACTCGCTTTATTTTGACAGCGTGGTAAAACAGGTTGGATATGCATCTGTAAAAATGGTCACCAGCAGGGGATACGACATGTCGCTGAACTACAGGGCGGCGGGAGATTCCGTATCAAGCTGGACCCTGGGCAATACCGACACCCTGTATTTCTGGGTCAGGACGATCAAAAATCCGGCAGGAGGATTCCAGTATTTTTCGGTCAGGATTGGAAACGCCAGGGCGGGGTATTATAAATACACTGCATCTCCAACCATGCTGAATCAGGCAAATCTAAACTGGAAGCTGCTGAAGTGCCCTGTCGCAGGAGGAAACGGTTTTACAAGGTCTGTTGTCGGCAATATGACCGGCGATTCGGTGAATTATGTTGAGATACATGCCGATACCTGGGATTATGGGTTTACTATCTGGGTCGACGGACTGCAGTTCACACCTTGCAGCCCCATAACGGGGGTGCAAGGGGATCATCCATCGGCAGTGAACAATTTGTATAATTATCCGAACCCATACGACGGTTCCACAACTATCGGATATGAGGTGGAAAAACCCGGTCCTGTGAAACTGGAGGTATTCAGCACCGATGGGAGGTTGCTGGAAACCCCGGTAAACGGTTATCAGAATTCAGGGACCCATGAAATATCCTTCAGATCCTGTATCACGCAACCTGTATCCTGCATCCTGATAGTCAGGCTGACAAGCCCGGATTTCACCAAAGTCATCCGCATTATCCAAGTCAAATAAGTTGTACCTTTGCGGGCTCAATTTTCAGCTTGCTTCATTTTGAATAAAGATATAACAGTACTTGTAGGCCTGAGCGGGGGAGTGGATTCCTCAGTTGCAGCCTATATTTTACAACAGGAAGGTTACAAGGTGGTAGGTGTCACCATGGCGATATGGGATGGGAGAAAACTTCCTTTTACCTCAAATGGCAAACATGCCTGCTACGGCCCGGATGAAGAAGAGGAGATCAGGGAAGCCAGGGAGATAGCCGAAATCCTGAAAATACCTTTTGAAGTGTTCGACTGCTCGGTGGAATATAAAAAGGCAGTCCTGGATTATTTCAGGAATGAGTATTATGAAGGGAGGACGCCAAATCCCTGCATACAGTGCAACCAGCATATTAAATTCGGGCTGTTGCCGGCCATGGCTGAGAAGAAAGGTTTTTCATACGACTTTTTTGCAACGGGTCATTACGCCAGGGTTGAAAAAGACCCGCTCACCGGCAGGTACCTTCTGAAAAAAGGAGTTGACCAGAAGAAGGACCAGACTTATTTCATTTACCGTCTTACCCAGGATCAGCTTGCAAAAGCGATGCTTCCGATAGGCATTTATAACAAGACGAGAATTAAGGAGATCGCAAGAGAGGCCGGGCTCCCGGTGTACGATAAAGAGGAAAGTCAGGATTTCTACAGCGGCAATTACAAAGACCTGCTTGAACATGAAACAACGCCCGGAAATATCGTCCATACCAGCGGCAGGATACTGGGAACCCACCAGGGGATATGGAATTATACTATAGGGCAGAGGAAAGGAATGGGTATTGCCTGGTCGGAACCACTTTATGTGATCAGGATAGATAAAGACAGTAATACCGTTGTGGTAGGTGAAAAGGATGAGACTTTCGGTACAAGCTTTCTTGTCAATGACCTGAACTGGATCGGAATAGAAAACCTGGCAGAAGCGATGGATGTGAGCATCAAGATCCGTTCGGCCCAAAAAGAAAAGGACGGCAGGATAGAACCTCTTGAAAACGGGTTTGTGAAGGCAACGTTTTTCCATCCCAACGATTCAATAACCCCCGGCCAGAGCGCAGTTTTCTATAATGGAGATGTGGTTCTTGGAGGAGGCATCATTAAGAATGTATTAAAAAAGAATAACGAATTTTGAATTACGAATGAATTAAGAACAATAACGAATTATGGCAAAGCGAATTCTGGTTTATTTGGTGGTTGTACTTTACGGGCTGAACGTGTATGCCCAAAAGGCTGATGTTTCGGCAAAGGATCTTAAGGAATATGTGTATTTCCTCGCATCCGATTCTCTGAAAGGCCGGAAGCCCGGCACAGCCGAGATGAACGTGGCGGCAAACTACATCCTGGCCCATTTTAAGGCTGCAGGTTTAAAACCTATGGCCGATAACGGTTTTCAGAACTTCGACATTGTGATTGACGTCACCCTCGGTCCTGAGAACAAGCTGTCGCTCGATGGCTATCAGGCAACCTTTAAAAAGGAATTCGTCCCCCTCGCTTTTTCATCAGGAGGGGAGGTCAATGCTGCTGTTGTTTTTGCCGGATATGGTTTCGACCTCGATCTCGACAGCCTGAAATGGAGCGACTATTCCGGCATTGACGTAAAGGGGAAGTGGGTTATGATCTTCAGGGCCGATCCTGAGCTTGATAAAACCGACAGCAGGTTCATCCCATTCAGTGATGCAAGGTCCAAAGTGCTTGCCGCCAAGGACAAGGGCGCAGCCGGGGTGTTGCTGGTTACTCCCAGGGGGCTTGACAAGGACGATAAACTGATGGCAGTTGTGGTCGAAAATAACGAAGTCACAAGCGGGATCCCGGTCGTGAACATAAAACATGAGATTGCCGACAGGATACTTGCAGCAAAAGGGATTTCGGCCGACAGTCTTGAGAATCTAATTATCGCCAGGAAAAAGCCGAACAGTTTTGAGACAGGCGTCAAAGTAAGCTGTAAAGTTGACATCAGTCAGAAGCATGCAAAGACAGCAAACGTGATAGGTCTTCTGGAAGGAAGCGACAAGGTCTTAAAAGATGAGTACCTGGTCATTGGAGGTCATTACGATCACCTTGGTTTTGGAGGACCGAATTCAGGTTCGAGGGTTCCCGATACCGTTGCCATTCATAACGGGGCCGATGATAATGCATCGGGTTCGGCGATGGTCATGGAACTCGCAAAGGCTTTGGCACCGCATAAAGCGAAACTGAAACGCAGCATTATATTTATCTGCTTTTCAGGTGAGGAAATGGGCCTTCTCGGTTCCAAGTATTTTGTCAATAATCCTGTTGTGGATATAAAGAAAATCAAGGCCATGTTCAATTTCGACATGGTAGGCCGTTTTGATAAGGAAAAGAATTCAATTTCGATCAGCGGCACAGGGACATCCGCCGAAAGCGACAGTATTTTAAAGGTATTTGAAAAAGGACTTCCGTTTGCCGTTACCCATTCCCCCGACGGTTACGGCCCTTCTGACCATGCTTCATTTTATTCTTCCAACATTCCCGTATTTTTCTTCACAACCGGGGTCCATATGGATTACCACACTCCGGCCGATGATGCCGACAAGTGTGATTATAAAGCCGAGAAACAGATCGGAGATTTCAGCGCTGCTCTGATCACCGATATTGACAACCTTGGCAAGGACCTTACTTTCAAGGAATCAGGAAAAAAGGAATCACCCGCACGAAGCGGCCGGCGTTACAAAGTGACCCTTGGGATCATGCCGGATTTTGCGGGTTCCGAGAAAAAAGGCCTCAGGGTTGACGGAGTGACCAAAGACGGTCCTGCGAATAAAGGCGGGATGCTCAAAGGCGACATAATCATTTCGGTGCACGGGATGAAAGTCGAAAACATATACGACTATATGGCCAGGCTGAACAAACTCAAGTCGGGCATGACAGTGAATGTGGAGGTGCTGAGGAACGGGAAAGTTGAAATTTTAATCATTCAGTTATAAACGGTAATTCAGCAAGCATATTTGCAACGCGGCTGCGGTTGCTGCGTCGCTCATGCATGCTTATTCCGAAGGCTCATCGGGTTGTAAATCGCTTCTTGCACCTGATGCCGCTTTTGCAAAATGCTCGCTGAATACATTCACCCAAAGCAAACCTATGGATTTTCAGCAGATCTTCAACCAAACCTTCATCCTTAAGTTCATCAAATTCTGCATGGTCGGATTTACCGGGGTTTTCGTTGATTTCGGGATAACTTTTGTATGCAAGGAATATCTGAAGATCCAGAAGTATTTATCAAATGCCCTGGGATTCAGCATTGCAGCCACAAGCAATTATTTTCTCAACCGGGTGTGGACTTTTCAGAGCCACAACCCCCATGTAGGAATGGAGTTTACCAGGTTTTTTATGATAGCATTGATAGGCCTGGGAATAAACCTGGTGATATTATGGACTATGACCGGTAAGTTCAAGGTCAATTTTTACGTTTCCAAATTGGCAGCCACTCTGCTGGTGACGACCTGGAATTTCCTGATCAATGCGTATTTTACTTTCGCCTGAGTATTAATCATCGTCATCATCTGCGGCGGCTTCCTGCTTTTCCTTGGATTTAGCTTTGGCCTTTATTACTGATTTATCGTCAGCGGATGGCTTTGCAGGTGACATGAACATGGGCTCAGTGGCATACGTTTTTGTCATATCCGATGGGATAACAATGATAAAGTCGGCCTTCCCCTGGTTCGACGGTTCAAGATCATCCAGGTCTTTTTGTTCGACACAGCTTATGGTCAGGATCTTCTGGACCCAGCTCCCGCGTCGGATATACTGGTTAAGCATCCACACGACTCCCTCATGGTTATCGCTGTGATATGCACCGTTGAAATGCAGGAATAAGATACTGTCATGGTAAATGCTCTTCTGTATGAACCAGGCCATGGTTGCGTCTTTCATTGCCTGGGATTTGGCAAGGTTTGCTCCCATATGAGGCATGCCTTTAACAGCAGCGCCTATGTTCTTATAACACGCCAGGGTTGAATCATAAGGAATGGGGCGAGGAGCCATCAGGCCGCGTTCATTCGCCATCAGAGTGTCAAGAAATTCAAAATCATTGAGGTTGACCATAGCGGCAAAGCGGCGGGGGATACTTGTTGCAACAAACTTCAGGCTGTTTTCCCTTGCAAATTCCAGGATGGGGGAGTAGTCGGTTTTGTAATTAGGCCATAATTTTGCTTCAGCATCGAAATCCTTTTTACGGATGATCTGCCTTGTAACATATTCATTCAGTAGTAACTGGTTGTCAGTTTCAAACATTTCGGCTCCGAGGACCAGCTGCTTACCGTTATACTTAAGAAGGTCTTTTGCAAGCTGAAGTTCCATCCAGTGACAGATGGGATTGTCATGCAATTCACCAAAGAATACCACATCAACAGCGCCGGATTCTTTTAACATGGCATTGTAATTCGTGGATTTACCTTTCGATGTGAATATCCTGTAAGCTGGCTTGTTGGATGCTGCTCCGCTAAGGAGGGCGCAGGTTAAAAATAAGCTGATGAGTAGGATTGATCGTTTCATGGTAAAAAGTTTATTTGTTACTGACCGTCTTTTGAATGCAATTCTTCTTCAACTGAACCAGGAAGACTGTTGTCGGGTTGTGAAAACTTCCCTGCAAGTATACCCGAATATCTTGCCGAATCCCTGAGTACGCTGAAAGCCTCATTCAGCAAAGGATCTGTTTTAAGAGTGCCGATGATCTTGCCTTTCTGAAAGTAATACCTGCCAAGGATATCCGCTTTAAGAAGCTCCTGCACCTGGTCCCTGTACTTTTTCAGGTCTTCCTTCTTGTCAGTGTCCATGCTGCTCTGAAGCTGGTCAAGCTCACTTTTGATGCCATCGTAATAATGTTCCTTTTCTGCTTCCTTCCTGAGTTTCTCAAGAGCCTGGTCGCTTCGTGTGGTATATTTGAAATCCTTGTCTTTAATATAAATCAGGAAGTCGTTGTACAATGAATCGCTGATCTCGAACTTGTCGGGACCTGCAATCGAGGGATGGGTGCGTTCAAAGAGTGTGGCGTAATCAAAGATCAGGAACTTGTTGTACAAAGCCAGTGCAAGATTACTGAACTGTCTTTCGACGGCTTTGACGTCGGGACTGATACCGCCCCCATCATATACTTTACGGCCGTGCTTTGTCTTGAATTCACGGATAAGTGAATCAGGAATTTTGTCGAAAGTGCCCTGCTTGTTTTTATGTGAATAATCTATGGCCTGTATGCATCTTCCGCTGGGGATATAGTATTTGGCCACAGTGATCTTCATCTGTGCGTTATAGCTAAGGGGCACCACATTCTGAACAAGGCCCTTGCCGAAAGTGCGCTGTCCCAGAACGACTGCACGGTCGAGGTCCTGAAGCGAACCTGCAAGGATCTCCGATGCCGAAGCGCTCTGGCTGTCAACTAAAATTATTATAGGAACGACAAGGTCTACGGGTGCAGAAGAAGTAAGGTGCTGCTGGTTCTTGTCTGCTTTCTGTCCTTTGGTGGATACAATCTCCTGCCCTTTTTCAACAAAAATATTGGCAATCTCAACAGCTTCGGTGAGCAATCCTCCCCCGTTTCCGCGGATATCGATGATGAGACCTTTCACTGTGTTTTTTTCCCTCAGGTTGATAAAAGCCTGGCGGAATTCCCTGGATGCGTTCTGGGTGAAACCTGTAAGCTTGATATAAGCGATGCTGTCCTTAAGCATGCCGGAGTATGGAACATTATCGATCTTAATATTTTCCCTGATGATCTCCTTTACCATTGTGTCGGATGAGGTGCTGCGTTCAACAACCAGTTTTACAACAGTGCCCGCCTGGCCTTTCAGTACGGCGCTGACTTCGTCATAGGTTTTATTTACTGCGGCCTGTCCGTTGATCCTGATGATTTTATCCCCTGCTTTAAGTCCTGCTTTTTGAGCCGGTGATCCTTCATAAGGCTCTGAGATAACCACATATTTACCCTGCTGATGGATAAGAGCCCCGATGCCGCCATATTGTCCGGTTGTTATAAAACGATAGTCTTCAACCTGGTTTTCGGGAATGAAATTCGTGTAAGGGTCAAGCGATTCGAGCATGGCATCGATACCGGTCTCGGTAAGCTGTCCCGGGTTGATCACATCCACATAATCAGTACTGAGCTCTTTCATCAGATTGGAATAAATATCCAGGTTTTTCATCAGCTCAAACCCGATATTGGCTTTCGTTGCCTCAGTTACAGGCTTGTCCTGCGAAAACACAGGGAAACCCGCCCCAAGTATAAAAATTATAATTGCTATTCTTACTATTCTCATATTCACAACTGTATAATCGTAATATTCATTTCGCCTTTCGCTTTTCTCTTTTCGCTACTTCGCTATTTCACTATTTCGCTACTTACTCACGGTACCGGGTCATATCCCTTCCCACCCCAGGGCTGGCAACGGCCTAATCTTTTCAGTGTCAGCCAGCCTCCTTTAAACGGCCCATGCTTCCTTATAGCTTCTATTCCATATTCAGAACAGCTTGGTGTAAACCGGCAGGAAGGCATAAGGTAGGGCGAAATCACTCCCTGGTAGATCCTGATCAGAAGAATGAAAAATCCGCTAAAGACTTTTTTCACACTCTTCATTTAAACGCTGCAAAAGTAAGTTTATTTTATCATGTATTGTACTGTAGTTCAGGATTTCTTTCGAGGTGTAGGTGATGCAGAAAGAGAGTGCGGGAGAATGCTCCCGGCCTGTTTTGTACAATACGGATTTATTAAGACGGTAGGCTTCCCTGATACGTCGCCTGATGAGATTGCGTTCAGATGATTTCTTATGGATTGCCTTGGGAACGCTGATAATTACCTGGTGAAAAGCAGTTGTGCCCTCTTTGGTTTTCATCCAGGTTACCCTGAACGGAGGGAGCTGGAATAATTTTCCTTCAGCAAAAAGGCAACGTATAGCCCGGTATCCGTGAAGACGTTCGTTCTTTGAGAAGGTGAGGGGCATTTCCTGAAATTTAACCCGTTGCTTTGAACATGCAGGGAATTGCCCTGCCGGGATTATTTTTTCTTGTTTTCCTTCGTAAGGAATTGTTCAATAGCGCTGGTGATAGACGGGGCTTCCTTGGTCGGGGCTTCAACGTCGAGCCTCAGTCCGGCATCTTTAATGGCTTTTGCAACAGAAGGGCCCAGTGCGGCAATCACCATATTACCCTGCTTGAAATTGGGATAATTCTTGAAGAGGGATTTGATACCTGCAGGACTAAATAAAACAATCATGTTAAATTTGGTAATGTCAGTGTCGGACATATCCCTGGCCAGGGTGCGGTATATGATTGCTTTTTTATAGATAACCTTGCTTTCTTCCAGCATCTTCGGTACATCCTGTTTATGAACGTCGGAGCAGGGAAGCAGAAATTTTTCACTTTTGTGTTTTTTGATCAGGTCGACAAGAAGTGAAAAACTCTCCTTGCTGTGAAAAATTTTCCTTTTCCTGAACTGGACATATTTCTGAAGATAGTAAGCAGTTGACTCCGAAATACTGAAATACTTCATGGATTCAGGCACTTCAATCCTCATTTCCTTGCAGATCCTGAAAAAATGATCAACGGCATTCTTGGAAGTAAAGATAATAGCTGTATAATCAAGGATGTTGATCCTGTCTTTCCTGAATTCTTTTGCAGGAATTCCCTCGATCTGGATTAATTGCTTGAAGGTAAAATTAACACAGAATTTTTTTGCAATTTCCCCATAGGGGGATTTTTCAAAATCAGACGGTGGTGGCTGTGAAACAAGGATATTCCTGATCTTCAATTTCAAAATTGTTATAAGTCAGACAATACTGAAATCAAAAGCCCTTGCTTAAAAGAAATATCCCTTTCAGAATTACAAGCAGGGGCAGGATTTCGAGGGTGCAAAGATACACAAATAAAAATAAGTAGGAAAATTTCTTCATGGAAATTCCGATAAAATAACCTCTCATCACCCTAAAAATATAAAGTAAACAAATGGATATCATGGTTATATAAAGCAATATATCGGAATGCAGGAATATTGTCAGAATCAGAAGCGGAAGGAGGATAAGTCCTGTAGTAAATATTGAAACAAGGATGTTCTGCAGATAATCCTTAGTGGTGAAGTATGTACGAAAAACGGTTCCAAGCAAGCTTATTATATATATTTTCAACATCCAGAAGAGGCTTGTTGCGACAGCACATAAAGCAAACACCTGGGGGGCGCCGAACCTGGCCAGTTGTCCGGGCACATATTCTTTAAGAATCAGGCTGAGAAACAGGCTATACGAAAACAGGTAAACAAGGGTAAGTGCAATGGAAATACGCTCTTTGAAAAGGTTCCCTTCTTTGGTCAATAAATTCAGGAAGCGTTGAGATAGAGGCGCATACAAGATTTGCTTCATTCGTTTAAAATAGAAAAATTGTACCCATGCGAGGATAATAAAGCAGCCGAGAAAAGAAAGAACTATCCAGTCGGAAGGATAATTTGAACGGGAAGGACTGTTTAATGTTTTTACCTGCAGATGATGCTCTTTGAATGGAGAGGTCTCAAAGTGTGGTGCGGGCCTGATAAGGCTTTGCAGGGTAAGTGTTGTGTCCGGTGAGTATTTGGTGGGGTTCACACTGCTGCAAAATTATAATTGTTCCACGAAATGGTTCCATAAGGTATCGTCAGGGGGAGGAGCCGTGATCAGGAGAGGGGCCTGTTTTACAGGGTGGGTGAAGGATATGGTCCTTGCATGAAGATGGATTGAACCATCGGTATTTGACCTTGCATAACCATACTTCAGATCACCTCGGATAGGGCAGCCCAGGTGTGAAAGCTGCGCCCTGATCTGGTGATGTCTTCCCGTAAGCAGGTTGACCTCAAGCAGGTAATAATCTTTACTTTTTCCTATCACCTCGTAGATAAGTTCGGCAAGCTGGGTCCTGCTGCTGCCCGAAGGTTCCACAAACGATTTATTCCTGGCCTCGTCTCTTCTCAGGTGGTTTACAAGCCTGTCGCTTTCTTTCGGGGGCATATTCTTTACAACAGCCCAGTAGGTTTTATTTATTTTACCTTCTTTGAGGAGCTCATTTAAACGGCTGAGTGATTTTGAAGTTCGTGCAAAAATGACAGCTCCGCTTACAGGCCTGTCGATACGGTGCACAACCCCCAGGAACACTTCACCGGGCTTATTGTATTTTATTTTTATGTACGATTTTAAAATTTCGCTCAGGGGCTGATCGCCTGTTTTATCCCCCTGTACAATCTCCGAAGGAAGTTTGTTGACAACAAGAATATGGTTGTCCTCATAAAGGATGCGGCTCTCAATACTGCTCACGTTCATTAGGGAAATTGAGCGTTTTTATATCGTTTATGTATGAGTCTACAGCTCCTTTGATTTCTTCCGAAAGATTATGATAACGCCTCAGGAACCTTGGCGAAAATTCCATGGTGATGCCCAGCATGTCATGCAGAACAAGAACCTGTCCGTCAACTTCGGACCCTGCACCTATGCCGATAAGGGGAATCTTAAGTTCAGAGGTGACCCTTCCCCCGAGTTTGGCCGGTATCTTCTCAAGAACTATAGCAAAACAACCTGCATTTTCAAGAAGGTGAGCGTCTTCAACCAGCTTAGTGGCTTCAGATTCGTTCGTGGCACGAACCACGTAAGTGCCGAATTTATGGATCGACTGAGGGGTTAGGCCAAGATGCCCCATCACAGGGATGCCTGCCGATAAAATCCTGTCAACCGATTCAATAATCTCTTTACCGCCTTCCATTTTTACAGCATCTGCCCCACTTTCCTTCATGATCCTTATAGCCGAATTCAATGCTTCCTTGGAGTTGCCCTGGTAAGTCCCGAAAGGCAGATCAACAACGACCAGTGCGCGTTTTACCGCCCTTACAACCGATGAGGCATGATAAATCATTTCGTTCAGGGTGATCGGAAGAGTGGAGGTGTAGCCTGCCATCACATTGGAAGCCGAATCCCCCACAAGGATAATATCAATACCTGTACTCTCGAGTATCTTGGCAAAAGAGAAATCATATGCCGTAAGCATGGCAATTTTCTCTCCCTTGACTTTCATTTCCTGTAACACATGGGTCGTCACTTTTGTGACATTGCGAAAAGAATAAGCTGCCGACATAAGCTCAGAATTTGAATACAAAGGTATTACAATAAAATTTGTTTATCACTTCGTCGTTTATTACAAATATATATTACACTTTTTTTATCTTTGCAGAACTATCATTATTTCTCTCTCCAAATGAAAAAGTACTCATCCCTGCTTCTCC